>ERZ650312.1631-NODE-1631-length-12554-cov-4.370350_pt1 | contig 12554 bp, 12 predicted proteins | sample MGYA00376248_ERZ650312 | MGnify/ENA primary metagenome ERZ650312 (study PRJEB26733, sample SAMN07839316) | wastewater metagenome | biome: urban; feature: wastewater treatment plant; material: waste water | place: USA: North Carolina | collected 2016-07-28 ... | reverse complement strand
CATGGTCGCCAACTTCGTGCTGATGGATTACGGTACTGGTGCGGTGATGGCGGTTCCGGCACACGATCAACGCGACTTTGAGTTTGCGACTAAATACGGCCTGGAAATCCGTGCCGTTATCGCCGCCGAAGATGGTTCTGCGCCAGACGTATCAGAAATGGCTTACACCGAGAAAGGCACACTGTTTAACTCCGGTGAATTTGACGGCATGAACTTCCAGCAGGCATTCGATGCAATCTGCGCAAAACTGGAAGCGAAAGGCTTAGGTCACCGTACCGTGAACTTCCGTCTGCGTGACTGGGGCGTATCGCGTCAACGTTACTGGGGCGCACCAATCCCAATGCTGACTCTGGAAGATGGCACCGTAGTTCCGGCACCTGCCGATCAACTGCCAGTGATCCTGCCAGAAGACGTAGTGATGGATGGCGTTCAGAGCCCGATTAAAGCCGACCCAGAGTGGGCGAAAACAACTTACAACGGTCAACCGGCACTGCGTGAAACCGATACTTTCGATACCTTCATGGAATCTTCCTGGTATTTTGCCCGTTACTGCTGCCCGGATTACGAAAAAGGCATGCTGGATACCGACAAAGCCAATTACTGGCTGCCAGTTGACCAGTATATCGGTGGTATCGAACACGCTTGTATGCACCTGTTGTACGCACGTTTCTTCCACAAACTGTTGCGTGACGCAGGCATGGTGAAGAGCGATGAACCGTTCACTCGCCTGCTGTGCCAAGGCATGGTGCTGGCTGATGCGTTCTACTATACCGAAAATGGTGCCCGCGTTTGGGTAAGCCCGGTAGACGTCAAAGTAGAGCGCGATGAAAAAGGCCGTATCGTTAAAGCCACTGACAATGAAGGTCGTGAAGTGATTCACGCTGGCATGACCAAGATGTCAAAATCGAAAAATAACGGTATCGACCCGCAACTGATGGTAGAACGTTACGGTGCTGACACTGTTCGCCTTTTCATGATGTTTGCTTCACCAGCAGAAATGACGCTGGAATGGCAGGAATCAGGCGTAGAAGGTGCACAGCGCTTCTTACGTCGTCTGTGGAAAGCCGTCGCGGAACACGTGGCAAAAGGCGATGCGCCAGCACTGGACATCGCATCACTGAACAACGATCAGAAAGCACTGCGCCGTGAACTGCATAAAACCATTGCCAAGTTTACCGATGACGTAGGTCGCCGTCAGACCTTCAACACCGCCATCGCCTCTGTCATGGAGCTGCTGAACCGTCTGTATAAAGCACCACAGGAAAGCGATCAGGATCGCGCCCTGGTGCAGGAAGTGCTGAACAACATCGTACTGCTGCTGTCACCCATCACACCACACGTTTGCTTCAAACTGTGGAAAGCACTGGGCGGTTCTGCAGATATCGACGAGGCCACCTGGCCTGTCGCCGATCAAGCTGCGATGGTTGAAGACGAAAAACTGGTCGTTGTGCAGATCAACGGTAAAGTTCGCGGCAAAGTCACTGTTGCGGCTGATGCCACTCAAGAACAGGTTCAGGCTAGCGCAACCGCAGATGCCGGCATTGCGAAATACCTGGCTGAAGGCACCATCCGGAAAGTCATTTATGTTCCGGGTAAACTGCTCAATATCGTGGTTGGCTAAGTAATGAAACGACTTGTCTGTGGTGTAATGGTACTGGTGAGCTTACTGCTCACCGGTTGTGGTTTTCATATGCGCGGTAATGTAGACGAACGACTACTACCGTCGCAGCTGAAAGCCATTCATGTGCAGGGGGATGATCGCAGCGATATCTATCGCATGGTCACCGCCCGTTTGCGCCATTCCGGCGTTAAGCTGGTAGAGCGCAGCGATGAGGTGCCAGTGCTGGATCTGGGGAATATTTCCGTCAGCAACAGCGCCGCCTCGCTTGATAACCGCAGTCAGGTCGTGGAGTATGTCATGCTGTTTAATACCAATTACAGCATTACCCTGCCACATCAACCGCTGCAGAAATTCAGTGCCCGGTTCAGCCGGGTGTTCCTGAACAAATCGGCACAGGCACTGGCTTCATCACGAGAACAGGCACAGTTGCGACACGAAATGGAAATTCAGACAGCCGATCTGATCATGATCCAGCTCAGCCGCGTTGTCTTCTGATGCGTGTTTTCAGTGAGCAATTAGCTGAACAGTTAAAAGCAGGCCTTCGTGCCTGCTATCTTATTTTTGGCGATGAACCATTACAGAAAATGGAAGCATTGCAACAGATCCGCCACACCGCCCGATCACAAGGGTTTACCGATGTCTGGCGTTTCAGCGCTATCGAAGAGCCGCTTCCGTGGGATGATATCCATGCCTGCAGTCAGAGTCTGAGCCTGTTTGCCGAACGGCAAATCATCGAATTGGAGTTGGGCGAAAAATTTCCCAAAGAGTGGGCCGAACGTATCAGTGAACTGCAGAAACAACTGCATCCCGATCTGCTACTGATTATTCTGGGCCCCAAACTGAACAGCGCACAGAGCAAAAGCAGCTGGTTTACCTCTCTGGATAAGCAAGGCATCTATATTCCGGTTGCATTACCGGATGCCCGCTATTTTCCGCGCTGGATGAAACTGCGCAGCCAGCAGTGTGGGCTTCGCATTGATAATGATGGTATTACTTTTCTGTGTCATGCGTTCGAAGGTAATTTACTGGCAGCCGCACAAGAACTGGAAAAGCTGGCTCTGCTGACACTACCGCAGCCACTGAGCGTCAGCACATTACAGCACAACATTACCCGGCATAATGTTTTTGATCCGTTCAAATGGCTGGATACCTTACTGGAAGGTAAAACACAAAGAGCCCTGCGCATGCTGGCACAATTGCGGGATGAAGGTGTAGAGCCCGGCATGCTGACCTGGGCACTGGCTAAAGATTTAGAGCTACTCTGGTCATTACGCTTGGCTCAGGATGCTCGCCAGCCACTGACTCCACTTATGCAGGCAGCTAAAGTCTGGCAAAGCCGGCAACCCTTACTGCAGCAAGCCATGCAACGTCTTTCCGCCACACAATTACGCGATATGTTGCGCATGATAAGCGCTCTGGATCACTGTAACCGTACCTTTGAAAACAGCAATGCCTGGCAGTGGCTGCAGACGCTGACTCTTGCCTTCCGAGGCAATATCTCACTGCGATTTACCCTGCCTGAACAACTCTGAAAAAGCGAATGCCGATCCACTGTCGCAGCATGCTATAATCGCGCGCTCATTAACCGGAGGAACTTATTCTTGCAAGGTAAAGCACTACAGGATTTTATCGTCGATAAGCTCGATGACATTAAAGCCAAAGAAATTGTTGTATTAGACGTCCGGGGTAAATCAGATATCACCGACTGCATGATCATCTGCACCGGCAACTCTAACCGTCATGTCCGCTCTATTGCTGATAAAGTGGCAGAAGAAGCCCGCCATGCCGGCATCATGCCATTCGGCGTTGATGGCGATAAAGAGTCCGAATGGGTGCTGGTCGACTTGGGTGAAGTGATGGTGCATGTAATGCAGGATGAAATCCGCCAACGCTACCAGCTCGAAAAGCTGTGGAGCGGAAGTATCAAGGCAGCCTGATCCATGAAACTGCAGCTCATTGCGGTGGGAACCAAAATGCCGGACTGGGTTACCACCGGCTTTAATGAATACCAACGCCGCTTTCCGAAAGATATGCCTCTGGAACTGATTGAGATCCCGGCGGGCAAACGCGGAAAAAACGCGGATATCGCCCGTATCCTGGAAAAAGAAGGCGAACAAACCCTGGCTGCCATCGGTAAATCCAGCCGGATAGTCACGCTCGATCTGCCAGGAAAAAACTGGACTACCCCACAGCTGGCACAGCAACTGGAAAGCTGGAAGCAGGATGGCCGCGATGTAGCCTTGCTGATTGGCGGACCGGAAGGTCTGGCTCCTGCTTGTAAAGCGGCGGCCGAGCAGAGCTGGTGTTTATCGGCACTAACGATGCCGCATCCGTTAGTTCGCATTGTGGTCGCCGAAAGCCTGTACCGGGCCTGGAGCCTGACCACCAACCATCCTTATCATCGCGAATAAGCTATGCCTAAGACCGCCTTTAAAAACAAAGCTCTGGAAAGCGCGCTGTTTGCACGGCGGGTATGGTTTTCTGTTTTTGTGATTGCATTGATGATTGCCGCCCTGCTGAGTAACCTCTACTTTCTGCAGATCGTGCAATATCAGGATTATCAAACGCGATCGAATGATAACCGCATCAAGGTGATCCCCAGCGCTCCACCCCGGGGCCTGATCTTTGATCGTAATGGTGTGTTGCTGGCAGAAAACCAGCCTGAGTTCAGTCTGGAGCTGATCCCGGAACAGATCCCTGATCTCAAGAAAACCGTTCAGGAGCTCACTACGTTACTGGAACTGGACCCGGAAAATATTCCTCGAATTCTGAATGAAGCAAAACATAAGCGGAAATTCAATCCGATCACGCTGGCAGAACAACTCAATGAAGAACAGGTCGCCAGATTTTCGGTCAATCAGTACCGCTTCCCCGGCTGCAGTATTGAAGCCTACCTGAAACGTCACTATCCGTATGCCGATGTACTAACTCACGCGCTGGGTTATGTGGCTCGAATCAACACTAAAGATCTGCAACGGCTGGAAAAAGACGGCAAGCTGGCTAATTACGCCGCAACGCATGATATCGGCAAACAGGGCGTCGAAAAATATTATGAAGATCAGCTTCATGGGCAGGCTGGCTATCAGGAAGTAGAAGTCAATAATAAAGGCCGTATTCTGCGGACATTACGATATCAGCCTCCGGAAGCCGGACAGGATCTCTATCTCGGTATTGATATTCGTCTGCAAAAGCGGGCATATCAGCTCATGCAAGGGCGTAAAGGGGGCATCGTCATGATGGATCCCCGGGACGGCTCCATACTGGCATTCGTATCAGCACCCAGCTATGACCCAAACATCTTTGTTCGGGGAGTAACCAGCAAGGAATATGCAGCTCTGCTGAACGATCCGGCCCGGCCGTTAATCAACCGTATTGCTCAGGGTGGTTATGCGCCAGCCTCTACCGTCAAGCCTTTGCTGGCCATCATGGGGCTGAACGAAGGCGCCATAACCCCCTACTACCGTTATTTTGGCGGGGCAACATTCCAAATACCCGGTACTGCACGCAAGTTCCGTGACTGGCGCCGTGGTGGTCACGGCTGGCTGGACGTATATCGTGCCATTGAGGTTTCAGCTGATACCTATTTTTATGATCTGGCATATCGGGTTGGTATAGATAAGATCAATGAATATATGACCAAATTTGGTTTTGGTAACTATTCTGGTCTTGATATTTACGAAGAAAGCACCGGAGTTATGCCATCGCGTGAATGGAAACAAAAACGGCACCGTCAGCCCTGGTTCCAGGGTGATACGATTTCTGTTGGTATCGGACAAGGCTACTGGACATCGACATTGATCCAGCTGGCACGTGCGCACAGTATTCTGACACAGCACGGACGCATCATTACGCCACATATCGGTATGGCATTTGGTCTCGGCGATACCAAGCAAAAAATCGTACCGCCAGAGCAAGACCCTATTCAGGTAAAAGACGATAGTTACTGGGGCGTCTCACTGGAAGGCATGTATCTGGTCAACAACGGCCCGGAAGGTTCAGGTCGGCATGCCTTTGCCGGAACTCCTTATAAAGCAGGGGGTAAGTCAGGCACGGCCCAGGTCGTCGGTATGAAAGAAAACCAGCGTTACGATGCGAAGAAACTGAAAGCCGAACACAGGGATAATGCGTTATTCGTCAGTTTCGCGCCTTATGAAAATCCGACTGTCGTCTGCGCAATCATTCTCGAAAATGCCGGCGGCGGCGGTAAAAATGCGGCACCAATTGCACGCGCTATGCTGGATGCCTATTTACTCGGAAAATATGACGATGAAGTCAAAGATGATGAGGCCACTGCGCATTGAACGAAGAAAACACTAAATCGCAGATCTGGCAGAAGATCCACGTCGATCTGCCATTGCTGTTCGCTATCATCGCTTTGATAGCTTTTAGTATGGTGGTGCTTTACTCAGCATCAGGCCAGCATGCTGATATGCTGTTTAACAAGCTGGTTCATACCGCTCTGGCCTTTTCTGTGATGCTGGTAATGGCGCAATTTTCTCCTGCTTTTTATGCCCGCTGGGCACCACCGGCTTTTCTGGTATGCATCATATTACTGCTGTGTGTCATGATCTTTGGCCATGTCGGGAAAGGCGCGCAGCGCTGGCTTGATCTGGGTTTTATTAAGTTCCAGCCTTCCGAATTTCTCAAGATCGTGATGCCGATGACAGTGGCCGCCTTTATGGATAAACACCCCTTGCCTCCTCGACTGGCACACGTTGGTATTGCATTGGCTCTGGTGCTGATTCCTACGTTGCTGATTGCCGAGCAACCCGATTTGGGAACTGCCATTCTGGTTGCCGTATCCGGGCTGTTTGTTATCTTTCTCGGCGGCATTAACTGGTGGCTGATTATTGTCGCCGGCATCCTGCTTTGTGCATTTATGCCGGTCATGTGGTTCTTCCTGATGCATGATTATCAGCGGCAACGGGTACTCACCTTTTTAAATCCGGAAAGTGATCCGCTCGGTACTGGTTATCATATTATTCAGTCAAAAATTGCCATTGGTTCTGGCGGCCTGTTCGGTAAAGGCTGGCTCAACGGAACACAGTCACAGCTGGATTTTATTCCGGAACGTCATACCGATTTTATATTCGCTGTGATTGGTGAAGAATTTGGCCTGATGGGATTTCTCGTTCTGACATTGCTGTACCTGCTGATCCTGTATCGCTGTCTGCATATCAGCCTACAGGCACAAAACAGTTTTGAGCGTTTACTGGGCGGCGCATTATCGCTGACCTTTTTCTTTTATGTCTTTATTAACATCGGCATGGTCAGCGGGATCCTGCCGGTGGTTGGCGTTCCCTTGCCACTGGTCAGCTACGGCGGTACCGCCATGATCACCTTATGCGCCGGCTTTGGTATTCTGATGTCAATCCATACCCACCGACGGCTGCTGGCATAATTACAGGTATATATAATGAAACGAATCACCGCCTTTGCATTTTCTCTGTTAACCGCAGGAGCCTCGTGGGCTGCCACCCTGAACCCGGCTGAAATAGCTAAACTGGAGATCCTGAGTCAGGAAACCCGCGTTCCCATGACCGAATTATCTCAGGCAGTGGAACAAGCCAATTACCGTCAGTCTGTGCTCGATGCCTTTAAACGAACAGCTGAAAGCAAACCCTGGTATGAATATAAAGCACTGTTTCTGACTGAGAAACGGATCAATGAAGGTGTAGCATTCTGGAAAGCGCATGCCACGGAGCTGGCCAGAGCTGAGCGAACCTTTAAAGTGCCCGCCAGTGTGATTGTTGCCATTATTGGTGTCGAAACTTTTTACGGCAACAACATGGGTAAACATCCAATCCTCGACTCACTCTTTACGCTGGCGTTTTATCACCCGACCCGGACACCGTTTTTCAGTAAAGAGTTTGCCAATTTCGTGAAACTGGCGAACCAGCAAGGCTGGGATCTCACTACGCGCCAGGGCTCCTACGCCGGAGCAATGGGAATGGGCCAGTTTATGCCATCCAGCTATCTGGCCTACGCAGTCGATTTCGATGGTGACGGATATAAAGATTTGTTCTCAGATCCAGCCGATGCCATTGGTAGTGTGGCCAATTACTTCAATAAACACGGCTGGCAAATGGGTGAGCCGGTTGTTGAGGCCGCACAAATCACCAATCCTGCCGCACTATCTTATGTAAAAGATCGGGTTGAATTAAAGCAACAATGGATACAACTCAAACAGGCAGGGATCAAAACTACCAAACCACTGGCTGCTTCCACTCCTGTGAGCCTGATCCAACTAGCACAACCTGATTATTCTGAATATTGGGTGGCCCGACAAAATTTTTATGTGATTACCCGCTATAATAAGAGTCCGTTGTACGCGATGGCTGTTCATGATCTGAGTCAATCACTTGCGAAACAGTATTATGGTCATTAAACCAATTAGCGTTATCTGGTTTCTGTTCTCTCTTCTGTTGCTGGCAGCCTGTAGCAGCCAGCAATCAGAGCGGTATTCTTACACTCCCACACCAAAACCTAAAAAACCCCTTGTGGATGTCAACGGTGCCGTTCCACGTTTTGAACCACCCAGCCGGATCGGTAATACCGATTACGAAGTCCTGGGACGGGAATACAAAGTCTGGAACGGTATTCAGCAATACAATACTGAAGGCACCGCATCCTGGTATGGGCCGGGGTTTCACGGTAAATATACCTCTAACGGTGAACTCTATAATCAGGAAGATATTTCTGCAGCACATAAAAATCTGCCTCTACCCAGTTATCTGCGGGTGACTAATCTCGATAACGGCCGTCGGCTCATCGTCCGGGTCAATGATCGCGGCCCTTTTCACGGCGATCGGATCCTGGATCTGTCACATGGTGCGGCCAGCCGGCTTGGCATCGTCGGAGCGGGCACGGCGAAAGTGCATATTGAACTGATCCACCCGGCTAAACCGGCTAATGCAGCGCAGATCATTGCTCAGCATGAATCACGAACAATACAGGTGTTGGCCACCAACAATCTGAAGAAAGCCAAGCAAGTCGCTTCTGATGTTGAACGCCGCTATGGTGTTCCGCCCCGTGTGGTTGCGATGAACAGTATGTATAAGCTACATTTAGGCCCCATGGAAAAACCTCAGGCAGAGCGACTCTTGTCCAGATTAAAAGGATCTGGTTTCGGCAGTGCGTTTTTTCTTAACTGACCAAACCCCAGATAACAGGGACAGACATGCGTTTTTCAGCTAATAAATTTCAGTTTTTACGTATCAGCCAGATTTTTCTGATGGCGTTGCTGTTTACTGCCTGCACCTCTCAGGAAGAGGTCAGCTACCGTCTGCGTCCGACCAAAACCACTGTACATACCGAAGACATGGGTGGTTACTCTGGTTTTCAGTTCAAAGTATATGCCGGCCCCATCGTGAATGATGAAGAATATGCCCGGATGACCCCCCGGCAACGTCGTAAAATGGGATTACTCTCTCCGGTTTATGAGGCACCGAGTGTAAAGGGTAACAGCGGCTATGAAATTGATGGCAAATACTACCCAATCTGGAAAGATATCAAGGAGTATACCGCCGAGGGGCTGGCTTCATGGTATGGCCCCGGCTTTCATGGTCGCCTGACTGCTAATGGGGAAGTTTACAACCAATATGCTATTTCAGCTGCGCATAAGAGTCTGCCACTGCCCAGCTATATCCATGTGACCAATCTGGAGAATGGCCGTACACTGGTAGTCCGGGTCAATGATCGGGGGCCTTTTGTCGGCGATCGGCTGCTGGACCTTTCCTATGGCGCTGCCGCCCGGTTAGGGCTGGTCGAAAATGGTGTAGTCAGAGTTAAAATTGAACTCATCAATACCGGTTCTCCACTGCTGCTCTCGGCCAGAAATTAATCCTGAAAGGATAAAAAATCGCCATTTCTGCCTTTTTGTGCCAGTTTTGACTGCCCCCTCCGGTTGTGTTTTGTTATAGTGGCCGCGATTTAAAACTGGCAATGTCAGATCATACAGGTCTGACTTCCTCCGGATAGATAAGGATCATGAAGTTGAAACTGGCGAAACTTGTTCTGTTGACAGCCGCATTCAGTTTTAGTGCTGCCACCTTCGCAGAAACTGCAACCCCGACCCCAACCCCAAACGCGGTGCCAACGCCTGATCCTAAACCGATGCCGGCGCAAGCACCTGTTGCCCTGCCGAGTCCTCCGGTTATTGCTGCCAAAGCCTATTTGCTGATGGACTATAACAGTGGCCAGATCTTGATTGGTGAAAACACCGAAGAGCGTCTGCCGCCAGCCAGTCTGACTAAGATGATGACCTCGTATGTCATCGGCCAGGAACTGAAATCAGGCCGTATCAAACCGACGGATATGGTAACTATCAGTCAGAATGCCTGGGCTAAAAACTATGGCGACTCTTCCAAGATGTTCATCGAAGTGGGCAAACAGGTCAGTGTGGATAACCTGAATAAAGGGATCATTATCCAGTCTGGTAACGACGCCTGTATTGCCATGGCTGAACATATTGCGGGATCTGAAGATTCTTTTGCCAGCCTGATGAATCAGTGGGCTGACAAGCTGGGCATGAAAGATACTCATTTCATGAATTCGCATGGTTTGTATAACCCGGATCACTATTCGACAGCACACGACATGGCCCGTCTCGGTCAGGCACTGATCCGCGATCTGCCGAACGAATACGCCATCTATTCTCAGAAAGATTTCACCTTCAACGGCATTACCCAGCACAACCGTAACCGTCTGCTGTGGGACAAAACACTGGTAGTGGACGGCATCAAGACCGGCCACGTCAGCGAAGTCGGTTATAACCTGGTAGCGTCTGCTACAGGTCCGGAAGGCATGCGTCTGATTTCGGTGATCATTGGATCTAACAGCGAACAGCAACGTGCCGAAGAAAGCAAAAAACTGCTGACTTACGGTTTCCGCTTCTATCAGAACATTCAGCCATATAAGCAAGGTGCTGAGCTGGCTAAACAGCGTATCTGGATGGGTGATAAGAGCGAAATCAGTCTGGGCACTGATCGTGACATCAACCTATTGGCACCACGAGGTTCTGCTGCCAAGCTGAAAGCTGACTTCCAACTGACCCGTGAACTGCGCGCCCCAATCAAACAGGGTGAGACTGTCGGTACTATTTTCTTGCGCATAGACGGTAAAGATGTGGCACAGTATCCGCTGGTCGCACTGAATACTGTTGAAGAAGGCGGGATATTCAGTCGCCTGTGGGATTATCTGGTTCTGCTGTTCCAGCAGCTGTTCGGCTAACAGACGAGCGTTAACCCGTTTCCCTGAAGGCCCGCTAAAAACGGGCCTTCTTTGTTTTCACTTACAAGCTTGAGGTCAGAATATGGGCTTGAATACCAAATTTGATGAGTTGCTGGATTTCCCCTGCCAGTTCCCGTTTAAAGTGCTGGGCGTGGCAGATGATGCTCTGGCTGATCAGGTGATCGCTGTATTACAGCAGCATGCGCCCGGCGACTATAGCCCAAGTATTAAACCCAGCAGCAAAGGCAATTACCTGTCTGTCACCGTGACCGTCACGGCAACAAGCAAAGAGCATCTGGAAACCATGTATTCAGCGCTGGGTCAGATCGAACTGGTCAGGGTTGTGCTTTAACACTATAAATGTTGTGTCTATACACAGCATAAGTCGCTGGTATTTGCCAGCGACCTCATTATAATGAAGCAAAATTGCAACATTACGGAAACAATTTTGCAGCATCCATCTTTGATTGTCCGGCGGCTTGGCGTTCAGTCCTACGAAACGATCTGGCATGCCATGCAAAACTTCACCAATCAGCGGAATGCTGAAACGCCTGATGAGATCTGGCTGGTCGAACATCATCCTGTTTATACGCAAGGACAAGCCGGCAAACCGGAGCACCTGTTACACGCAACTTCTATACCGGTAGTACAAAGTGATCGGGGCGGACAGGTTACTTATCACGGGCCGGGGCAACTCGTTTTTTATCCGTTACTGGATGTTCGCCGCTTAGGTATTGGTGTGCGCGAACTCGTTACCGCGCTGGAACAATCCGTTATCCAATTGTTAGCAAGTTACCACATTGATGCTGAGGCCAAAGCTGATGCGCCGGGCGTTTATGTTAACAATGCCAAAATTGCCTCATTAGGCTTACGAATTCGCCATGGCCGTTCATTTCATGGCCTGGCACTCAATGTGGCAATGGATCTGACTCCATTTCAGCACATTAATCCTTGCGGCTATGCCGGTCTGGCAATGACGCAATGCAGTAGTCTGGGTGGCCCCGCAACCGTGGCTGAAGCAGCAGAGGGTTTGCTGCAAACATTTACCCGGCAGTTAGGGATCTCTCAGTGGCAGGATGGCGAAGCGGTCATTTATGCCCCCGTTTGCGAGGAAACTCATGTCTAAACCCATTACCGTTCAACCCGGCGTGCAATTACGCGATGCCGATAAAATGGCACTGATTCCGGTAAAATTCATGCCGGAAGATGAAGGTGAGCAATTGAAAAAACCTGACTGGATGCGTATTCGTCTGCCTAAGACAGACGAAAAGATCCAGCACGTCAAAAACATCATGCGGAAAAATAATCTGCATTCCGTCTGCGAAGAAGCCTCCTGCCCGAATTTGTCAGAATGTTTTAACCATGGCACCGCGACTTTCATGATCCTCGGGGCAATCTGCACCCGTCGCTGCCCGTTCTGCGATGTGGCCCATGGTAAACCACTGGCACCAGATGCTGACGAACCGAAAAAACTGGCCAACACCATTCGTGAAATGGCGCTGAAATACGTTGTGATTACCTCGGTAGATCGCGATGACCTGCGTGATGGCGGCGCTCAGCATTTTGCAGATTGTATCCGCGAAATTCGTCTGGCCTCACCAACCACCCGGATTGAAACCCTGACTCCGGATTTCCGTGGGCGTATGGATAAAGCGCTGGATGTTTTCCGTGAAATACCACCCGATGTTTTCAACCATAACCT
>ERZ650312.1630-NODE-1630-length-12555-cov-6.454480_pt1 | contig 12555 bp, 12 predicted proteins | sample MGYA00376248_ERZ650312 | MGnify/ENA primary metagenome ERZ650312 (study PRJEB26733, sample SAMN07839316) | wastewater metagenome | biome: urban; feature: wastewater treatment plant; material: waste water | place: USA: North Carolina | collected 2016-07-28 ... | reverse complement strand
TGGCGGCTTTCCGCGCTGCCGGAAGATTGCCCGATTTCCCGTTTGGTACCGACTTCGACGCCGCCGAACTCGCAACGGCCAAGGTGCTGATGAAACTTAAGGAACGCAAGGCGTCGCCCATGGCGATGTTCAAGACATTGATGAATGGCCTAACGGCCAAGCCCGACCCCGTCGTCCTGAAGCGCCTCGGGTTGGAGCACCCGAACTCGCTCGAAGAACGCATCCTGCGAACGCTGGTGAGCGGATGCTGATCCGCTATTGATCAATAAGGTGCGGCTCATGATCGGGCGCGAAGTCTGCAGCCAGCTTAAGGACTTATATTGAGCGGTGCCTTATGACAGAATACTCAGGTGTCCGTTGGTGCAGAAATTCGTAATCAAAGGGCAAATGTTTGATCAGTTGGATATACCGTGTTGTCTGACCGCCATAAAGGAGAAACCATGAGCATGTTGAAGGAGTTCCGGGAATTTGCAATGAAGGGCAACGTCATGGATCTTGCCGTCGGCGTGATCATTGGCGGTGCATTCGGAAAGATCGTCGACTCGGTCGTGGCAGACTTGATCATGCCACTTGTCGCCTGGATCATGGGCGGCAAGCTCGATTTTTCAGGCATGTTCTTCGTTCTCGGCAAGGTTCCTGAAGGAACAGCCATGACGCTGGACGCCCTTAAAAAGGCTCAGGTGCCAGTCTTTGCCTACGGCAATTTCATCACCATCCTCGTGAATTTCATCATTCTCGCCTTCATCATCTTCATGATGGTCAAGCAGATGAATCGCCTGCGCAAGGCTGAGCCACCGGCACCGCCGCCCGCCACGCCCGAGGACATCGTGCTGTTGCGCGAGATTCGCGATAGCCTGAAAAAGTAGATCGCGGGGCGAGGAAACGAAGACGGCGCACCACGGAGTGCGCCGTCTTCGTTTGCGCTTCAAAGAATGTCCGCAGTCCCCGAACAGGTCGGCAAGCGTGAAGAAGTTCACCCCCTACGGCTGTGACCTCGACTACAATCCGCGCCGAAAAATCCAGGGGCAGCAAAACCCGCGCACATGGACGCCTGGACCGCCAACTTGAAACAAGAGGATGTAGCGATTCGTGAAACGTGACGATTTACCCAAGGGCAAGGCCGTTGATGGCGCGCAAGCGATCGAGAGAAGATCGGGGAAAGACAGAAGAGCCACCGACGTAAGCACGATGGGAGCGTTCGATCGGCGAAAGAACGTTGAACCACGGAAAATACAGGTCGTTGAAGTCGAAATGGGTGAATCGGAATGGGAAGAACTCTTCGGCAAGCGCGAGGGGTGATTTGCTCATTTGACGTCGATCTGCGCCGTGCCAAGTGTCGCGTATATCAATGTCAAACGAGGTCGTGGCCCGCGACGTTTTACATCGATTTTTGTTTTGCTGGGCGCGAGAAGTTGACTCCTTGTCGTAACCCAATGAAAAAGGCCAACTCCGCAGAATTGGCCTTAGTCTTTTAAACTATTTGTGGAGACGGGCGGGATCGAACCGCCGACCTATTGATTGCGAACCAATCGCTCTCCCAACTGAGCTACGCCCCCATTTGAAGGCGCTGATTCTACGCGGGCGGATCAGTAGCGTCAATCTATCGAGCGAGATAGCGCTGACAAAAAAACACTGGGAGAAAATCGCCCGGGCGACTGGTGTGCGTAAACGAAACAAGGGCCTGCCAAGTGGCAAGCCCCAGTCGATTTGATGACTTAACAGTCAATTATTTCTTTTTCTTGCCCTTGGAGGCTTCTGCAACCGCAGCCTTGAACGTGGCGCCAGCGGAGAACTTCGGAACAGTGGTCGCTGCAATCTTGATCTTTTCGCCCGTCTTCGGGTTCTTGCCTTCGCGAGCGGCGCGGGCGGCAGCCTTGAACGAGCCGAAGCCAACGAGGCTCACGCCGTCGCCCTTGGCGACAGCCTTGACGATGGTTTCGATAACGGCATCCAGCGCTTTGCCGGAGGCAACCTTGGAGAGTTCAGTGCTTTCGGCAATTGCGTCGATCAATTCAGACTTGTTCATAGTAACTCCTGTTGTTGATAGTTGAGAGCCTCACTGGTGCATCGCAAGCGATTCTTACACTTCAAACGCTGAGAGGGAAGGGGTGCGCCGCGAGAAATCGTAAAGAACTTCAAAAAAATGTTGTTTTTCGGCGTTGAACGCCTCGTCACGGCTCTTGGCCTCCGCGCTAACGCTTGTCGAGCATGGGTTTGAGGAACTTGCCGGTGTGGCTTTTCGTGCTCTTTGCTATGACTTTCGGCGTACCGGAAACCAGGATCTCGCCGCCGCCGTTGCCGCCTTCCGGGCCGAGATCGACGATCCAATCGGCGGTCTTGATGACGTCCAGATTGTGCTCGATGACGACGACGGTGTTGCCATGGTCGGCCAGGCGGTGCAGCACTGTGAGCAGCATTTCGATGTCCTGGAAGTGCAGGCCGGTGGTCGGTTCGTCAAGGATGTAAAGGGTGCGGCCGGTGTCGCGTTTCGATAGTTCCAGCGCGAGTTTCACCCGCTGCGCCTCGCCGCCCGAGAGCGTGGTTGCCGACTGGCCGAGGGTGATGTAGGAGAGGCCGACATCGACCAGCGTTTGCAGCTTCCTGGCGAGGACAGGCACGGCGTCGAAGAACTCGCGCGCCTGTTCGACGGTCATCTGCAGGATGTCGTGGATGTTCTTGCCCTTGTACTGCACTTCCAGCGTTTCGCGGTTGTAGCGCTTGCCGTGGCAGACGTCGCAGGCGACGTAGATGTCGGGCAGGAAGTGCATTTCGACCTTGATCACGCCGTCGCCCTGGCAAGCCTCGCAGCGCCCGCCCTTGACGTTGAACGAGAAGCGGCCGGGACCGTAACCGCGTTCACGCGCGGCCGGGACGCCGGCGAACAACTCGCGGATCGGCGTCATCAGGCCGGTGTAGGTGGCCGGGTTGGAGCGCGGTGTGCGGCCGATCGGCGACTGGTCGACGTTGATCACCTTGTCGAACTGGTCGAGGCCGACGATTTCGTCGTGCTCGGCGGGTTCGGCGGTGGAACCATACAAGTGCTTCGCGGCGGCGGCGTAGAGTGTGTCGTTGATCAGCGTCGATTTGCCCGAACCGGAGACGCCGGTGATGCAGGTGAGGAGGCCGAGCGGCAGTTCGAGGGTGACGTTCTTCAGGTTGTTGCCGCGCGCGCCGATGATCTTCAGCGCGCGCTGCGGGTCAGCCTGGCGCGGCTTGCCCGGCGCCTCGATGCGACGGCGGCCGGCGAGGTAGTCGCCGGTCATGGAATTTGCGTTGGCCATCACCTGTTCGGGCGTGCCTTCGGCAACGATGGCGCCACCATGCACGCCGGCGCCGGGGCCGATGTCGACGACGTAGTCGGCGCTGCGGATGGCGTCTTCGTCGTGTTCGACGACGATCACCGTGTTGCCGATGTTGCGCAGGTTCTGCAGGGCTTCGAGCAGGCGATGGTTGTCGCGTTGGTGCAGGCCGATCGACGGTTCGTCGAGGACGTACATGACGCCGGTCAGGCCCGAGCCGATTTGCGACGCCAGGCGGATGCGTTGCGCCTCGCCGCCTGAAAGCGTTTCCGCCGAGCGGTCGAGCGAGAGGTAGTCGAGGCCGACGTTGATCAGGAACTGCAGGCGGCTGGTGATTTCCTTGAGCACTTTCTCGGCGACCTGCGCCTTATTGCCGGCGAGCCTCAGGTCGAGGAAGTAGTCGCGCGCCTGTTTCAACGGCATCCGGCTGATCTGGTGCAGCGTCAGCGCATCCGGGCCAGCGCCGATGCGCACGTGGCGCGCTTCCTCGCGCAGGCGGGCGCCGTTACACGCGGGGCAGGTCTGGTTGCTGATGAACTTCGCCAGTTCTTCGCGCGCGGTCGCCGAGTCCGACTCACGATAACGGCGTGCGAAGTTGTTGACGATGCCTTCGAACGGGTACGACTTGTCATAGTGCCTGCCGCCGAAATCGCTGACGTAGCGGAAACGGATGGGCTCTTCGCCGGAGCCGTAGAGCACTGCATTGCGGCAGTTCTCGGGCAGCTCGTTGAACGGCGTGTTGATGTCGAAACCGTAGTGTTCGGCCAGCGCGGTCGTGAATTGAAAGTAGAAACTGCTCTTCTTGTCCCAGCCGCGGATTGCGCCGGCGGCCAGCGACAGGTCGGGGCGTACGACGATGCGCTTCGGGTCGAAGAACTGGATGACACCGAGGCCATCGCACTTCGGGCAGGCGCCGACCGGGTTGTTGAACGAGAAGAGACGCGGTTCGAGTTCCTGCAGCGAATACGAGCAGACCGGGCAGGCGAACTTGGCCGAGAACAGGTGTTCCTTGCCGGAATCCATCTCCAGCGCGATGGCGCGGCCGTCGGCGTGGCGCAGCGCGGTTTCGAACGATTCGGCGAGGCGCTGGCGGATGTCGTCGCGTACCTTGAGGCGGTCGACGACGACGTCGATGGTGTGCTTCTGCGTTTTGGCCAGCTTCGGCAACGCGTCGATCTCATGGATCGTGCCATCTACCCGCAGACGCGCAAAGCCCTGCGCACGCAACTCGGCGAAGAGGTCTTGCTGCTCGCCCTTGCGATTGGCGACGACAGGCGCGAGGATCATCAGCTTGGTGTCGGCGGGCAAGGCCAGCACATGGTCGACCATCTGCGAGACGGTCTGCGCGTCGAGCGGCTGTTGGTGTTCCGGGCAATACGGCGTGCCGGCGCGGGCAAAGAGCAGTCGCAGGTAGTCGTGGATCTCGGTAACCGTGCCGACGGTCGAGCGCGGGTTGTGACTCGTCGCCTTTTGCTCGATCGAGATGGCCGGGGACAAGCCCTCGATCAGGTCGACGTCCGGCTTGTCCATCATCTGCAGGAACTGGCGCGCGTAGGCCGAGAGCGACTCGACGTAGCGTCGCTGGCCCTCGGCATAGAGCGTGTCGAACGCCAGCGACGACTTGCCGGAGCCGGACAGGCCGGTGATGACGGTCATCCGGTTGCGCGGCAGGTCGAGATTGATGTTCTTCAGGTTGTGCGTGCGTGCGCCGCGAATGCGGATTTCCTTGAATTCTTCCATTGGGGGCGTGGCCAAGAGGGGAAAAGCAAACCTGCTACTATACGCAACAGTGTGCTGCACCGGCTCGCCGAGGGGCTGGAAACGACAGGGATGCAGCCGGAACGGAGCTTACGACAGCGTCAGCTCCGCCTTGTTCCAGAACCGATTACGTGCCCGATAGTCTCATCCGGCTTATCGCTTCCCGATTTCCATTTCTCCCGACTACATGCTTTCTCCCACTCACGATGCATTGACTCCGGCTGAAAGGCGTGCCGGGATCGGGCTGGCCTCGATTTTTGCCTTGCGCATGCTGGGTCTCTTTCTGATCCTGCCGGTCTTCTCGGTTTATGCAAAGGATCTGCCGTCGGGCAACAATGTTGCGCTCGTCGGACTGGCGATCGGTGCCTATGGCCTGACGCAGACTTTCTTGCAGATTGCCTACGGCGCAGCGTCCGACCGTTTCGGGCGCAAACCGGTGATCGTCTTCGGGTTGCTTCTGTTTGCCGTCGGCAGCTTTGTCGCGGCCGCCGCGCACGACATCCACGGCATCATCCTCGGCCGTGTCTTGCAGGGTGGCGGTGCCATCTCGGCTGCGGTGACGGCGCTTGCCGCCGACCTCACGCGCGAACAGCACCTCACCAAGACGATGGCGATGATCGGCTCTTCGATCGGGCTTGTGTTTGCCCTGTCGATGGTTGGTGCACCGCTCCTCTACGCGTGGATCGGCATGCCCGGGATCTTCGCGCTGACCGGCGTGCTGTCGCTTTTGGCGATCTTCGTCGTGCTCCGAGTTGTCCCCGCCGCACCAGCCGTGCCGCGCCAGCCGGGCTGGTCGAGCTTCGTCGAAGTGCTGGCAAACCCATTGCTCCTGCGTCTGAACTTCGGCGTTTTTGCCTTGCACCTGATGCAGACAGCGATGTGGGTGCTGCTGCCGTCGGCGCTGGTCGCCAGTGGCGGGCTGGCGGTTGGCGAACACTGGAAGATCTATCTGCCGACGGTGCTTCTCTCCTTCGTTTTCATGGTGCCGGCGATTATCGCTGCCGAGAAGCGCGGGCGGATGAAACTGGTGTTCAACGCCGCCATCGCCCTCCTGCTCGCCGTACAACTCGGTTTCGCCTTCTTCGGCGCCGGATTGTTGTCGCTCGCGTTCTGGCTCTTCCTGTTCTTCGTCGCCTTCAACGTGCTCGAAGCGACGCAGCCGTCGCTCATCTCGCGCATCGCGCCGGCGCACGCTAAAGGTGCCGCGCTTGGCATCTACAACACCACCCAGTCGCTCGGCCTGTTTCTCGGCGGTGCGCTCGGCGGCTTTCTCGCCAAGAATGCTGGCCCGTTCGCCGTCTGGGGTGTCAGCGCGGTGCTTGCCGCGGTCTGGCTAGCGGTCGGTCTTGGAATGAAAATGCCGCCGCCACGCAGCGCCGGTCGGGCGCAGAAATCTTTATAATCACCGGTTTTCGCACACCATTCATGGAGGCAACATGGCTTCGGTCAATAAAGTAATTCTTGTCGGAAATCTGGGCGCCGACCCGGAAACCCGCTACATGCCCAACGGCGACGCCGTAGCCAACATCCGCCTGGCGACGACGGAATCGTGGAAGGACAAGGCTAGCGGCGAAAAGCGCGAGATTACGGAGTGGCATCGTGTCGTTTTCTACCGCAAGCTTGCCGAAATCGCCGGTCAGTATCTGAAGAAAGGCTCGTCGGTTTACATCGAAGGCCGCATCCGCACGCGCAAGTGGCAGGACAAGGAAGGGCAGGAGCGCTACACGACCGAGATCGAAGCCAACGAAATGCAGATGCTCGGCGGTCGTTCGGGCGGAGGTGGTGGCGGTGGCGGCTATTCCGGCGGCGAGGCCGAGTACGGCGGCAGCATGCCGTCGCAGAGCCAGAGCGCGCCGCGTTCCGCTCCCGCGAAGAAGGCGCCCAGCTTCGAGGACATGGACGACGACATTCCGTTCTAAAAGTACACTTGGTTTTAAAAAGTAAATAAAGCCCGGTAACCGTTGTGGTTGCCGGGTTTTTTATTGGTGCGCCCGTGCCGGGCGCACCAATTGAATGCCTCCGGCTCTGCCGGAGGATTGTTCCACCGGCGCGGCGCCGGCAAGCGGCGTGCTACCGTCCGGCCATGCGGGAGTCGCGCCGGCCGATCTGTCCGACCCCGACCTCGACGATCGCGCGCGCGTCGTCGCCGCCCTCGAACAAGCCGGCTGGGTCCAGGCCCGCGCCGCCCGCCTGCTCGGCATGACCCCGCGCCAGATCGCCTACCGCATCCTGACGCTCAACATCGAAGTCAGGAAGATATAAGGATTGCCCCTGAGCAAACCCGAAGAGCAACCAACCATCGTTTGCCTCAACTACTGCCGTACCGACCCGGACAGCGGTTACTGCCTGACCTGCGGGCGTCCGCCAGTGCCGGTGACCGGTGTCAATCTGTCGGCGCCGTTGTTTGGCGGGCTGTCGCTCGGCGGCTTGAAACTCTCGGGTAGTGGAGGCGACCTGTTCAGAGTCTGGAAACCACCATCTCGATCGGCAGCCGCGACTTCGGCAGCTTCGCGTTGAAGTCTTCCGCCCCGCGATAGCCGAGCGCAGCGAGCACCACGCACTTCAGACCCTTGGCCGGCAGGTCGAACTCTTCGTCGACGATCTTCGGATCGAAACCCTCGATCGGCGTTGCGTCGATTTCCAGCGTTGCCGCGCCAAGAAGCAGGGTGCCGAGCGCCAAATAGACCTGCTTTTCCATCCAATGCTGCGTGTCCTTGGCCTCCGTGCGATGCAGGCCGACGTAGAAGTTGCGTCCCCGGTTCTGCATCTCCTTGCCCTCGGGCGTCGGGAAGCGGCCATCCTGTGCTTCCTGTTGCAGCAGTGCGGCGAGGTGGGTGTCGTCGATCGACGTGCGCGCGCAGAGCACGATGACGTGCGAAGCGTTGAGGATCTTCGGTTCGTTGTTCGCGTAGCTGCCCTGCGTCGCTTTGGCGAGGCGTTGCTTGGCCACGTCGCTCGACGCGACGATGAAGTGCCAGGGCTGCGAATTGACCGAGGACGGTGAATAGCGCAGCAAGGTGATCAACTGCTCGATCTGCTCGGCCGGAATCTTGCGGGTCGGGTCGTAAGCCTTGCAGGCGTGGCGAGAAAGGGCGATGCGGGCGATATCCATGACGTGTTCCGGAGAGATGGGGAAAGAGCCGATTATCCTGAAAACCTTAGTTAAACCACAGAGACACAGAGAACACAGAGGAAAAACAAAGCACTGTAGCGTTGCTGGTACTCACCCATCCGGTGAATTGTTCAGCGCCGATAATTCCGGCGACCTGTTGGGCTGCCACTTTCGCGACACTCGCTTGTTCAACGATGGCGGCGAGTGCGGTACCTGCCTCGCCAAGGCATACGCACTCGATCGCTAGAAGCGCATGGCCAACCCGCTGATGGATCACGAAATCAAGGCGCTCAAGGAGATGGGCAAGATCAGGCAGGAAGCGATTGATCAGATGCTGGTCGACGACCTGATGCCCAACGAGTGGCGCCTTGCCTGCCAGATGGTCGTGCGCGCGTTCGACGCCTGGATGCGCGCCAAGCCCGTCGACATCGGCAATACCATCCGGCGCAACCTGATCACCTACCGGCGCACCGGAAACCCCGTCGGGCCGCTATACAAACACGACGCAGGAAACGGCGCCGCGATGCGCATCCTCCCGGTCGCGTTGGCGGCGCTGGGTTCGACCGAATCAACCGCGTGCGACGCGACGCGCGCGCAGGCACATGTCACGCACAACAATCCGGTGTCCGACGCGGCGTGCGAGTTCATCGTCCCCGCCGTGCAGGACTTCCTGCGCGTCGTCTACCGCCAGCGCATCGCCCCATTCATCGCCGCGCATCCCGAGTTCGCCTTCCGCCGCTGGCGCTAGTCTTGTGTCGAGGGTAAGCGCTGCCGGTTTTCGTTGCAGACACGGGCTCATTGGCAACACCTGCCTGTTACGAGCGAAGCTGCTCTGTCAGCCGTAGGGTCTATTGAAGTTTTATACGGAAATAACGAGCAGCGCCACTCCCGGTCATCTCGAAGATTCCCGCAGCCTTTAGCGCGTCAGTCAACGTTGCGTGTCCGGAGTCCTTGACTGAATACCCGTCTCCTTTGAGTTTCTGCCCGATGATCCCGATTGGCGCCCAACCGTTTGCTGCCGTGGCGGCTTGTACGGCATTCTTCAGTGCCGCTTGGTATCCGGCGCTTACCGCATCTTTCCTTGTCGAGCCAATGGATCTTGGTTCCCCATCAGTGGCGCGCGGCCGACAAAAGTAGCTTTGTCCATTCTTGTACGCACGTTGGATCAGCTCGAAAGATGCGGTCTTTTGAACAAGGTCGATGAACTTTGCGCAGCCAAAGGTCCGTGGATCGAAATCCGGGTGGTTTGCATGTATATACGTCGACATCTGACCAAGCATCGCCCAACCCTGCTCGTCGGCAACATTGGTGTAGGCTCTTTGCAGAGTATTTGTGGCTTGGGTTGGGGCGCGAACACCGAGGTTGGGCGTGCCGACGATCGTGGCGCCTGTGGCAAGGGGTGTCGGCTGTTGCGGAACCGGTGCACCTTCGTCCGCGATAGTTGTCTTGGTTTGTGGAACTACGCTGTCGGTGTCGTCTGTTGGCGGCATGGGGGGCGGCAGTTCGAGAAGATTCTCGACGTATATGTAGCGATCGCACGCACTCACGAAAGCCTTGGGTGCTTTTTTCTCTCCGAAGCCAAAGACGATAAGACCATCTTCACGAATACGTGTCGCGAGGCGGGTAAAGTCGCTGTCGCTACTGACGAGGCAGAAGCCCTCCAAGCGGCGCGAGTGAAGCAAGTCCATCGCGTCAATGATCAATGCGCTATCGCTGGCGTTTTTTCCAATCGTGTTTCGGTATTGCTGTATCGGGTGAATGGCATGCTCGGCGAGCTTGATTCTCCAGGCCGCGAGATTCTGACTTGTGAAGTCCCCATAGATGCGCCTAACCGTTACGCGGCCGTGCCGGGTGATTTCTTCAAGAATCGGGGAGATTGTATCCAAGCAAACGTTGTCGGCGTCGATGAGGACCGCAAACGAGGGAAGGTCGTGTTTCACAGGGGTGGTCTCCGGGCATATTTCGATGACAAAATGGTAGCAGATGCTCTACGGCGCAATCGATCTCTGCGCAGTTCGTCCCCGCAACCTCTTCTGATACATCGTCTCGCCTGGACCGGTTGATGTTGCCGATCGTCCGCGCAGACAACGGTAACCCGAACACCGACAAGTCATTGACAGGATGAATGACCGATGAGTAGTGAAGTGAAGCCGACCGTGGCCTATGAAGATTCGTTCGAGAAACTCGACATTCGCGTCGGGCGTGTGACCCACGCGGAGCTCGAAACGCAAACGCCAAAACCGACGTACAGGATGACGATCGACTTCGGCAAGTTCGGTACACGCACGAGCTACGGACGCTTTACGCAGCATCCTCTGGACGAGGTCGTTGGCCGGTTGGTGCTAGGTGTGCTCAACTTCGGGCCGAAGGCGATGGGGCCGGTGACGTCCGAGGTACTGGTGCTCGGCGTGCAATTTCCCAAGGCGGCGAGTGGCGAGGCGACTTTCGTCTCGCCGGCCGTCGATGCGAAGGTGGGATCGAAATTGTTCTGACTCATCGCTCAGGCGTTGTTTGCAACCACGGCTTCCGCGATGAATGCACGGAAGTAGGTGTCGATCACCTCGATGTTCTGTTTCTTCAGGAAGTGCCGTTCCTTGTCCGTGGCGTCTTCGATCAGCGCCCATCAGTTCGGTGATGTAGTCCACGTAGTCGGCGTCCGAGGCGATGTAGCTCGGTTTATGCCGGGGTGCGCCCATCGGCTTGAAGAGGACGGACAAACCGGAATCGGCTTCATCGGGCGTGATCTCCGAGTAGGTTGAACCGTCGTAGTGGAACAGACGAAACCGGTAGCCGTTGGCGGCGATGCGTGCACAACCCAGAACCAAGGTGTGCGGCACGGCGGCGTGATCGACCATGCCGGCGACTTCATCTCAAGCGACCTCGGGCAGTGGGCCGAGGGCGAACTCGCGAAGCACGGCGGCGACTTCCATGCCTTCGCCGAGCAGTACGAAGGGCAAGGTCTGCGCGCGACCAAGCTGCTCGGGAAGACGCACTATCTTGTCGCATCCACCGGCTCGACCGCCGCCGAGTTCCTGCAGGTGGAAATCGAGGAACTGCAGGAAGTCGTGAGTCACGAGCTCTTTGGCGGTGATGATCCAGGTAGCCTGGAAGAACTCGCCGGTGCGTCGACGCTGTTCAGCAAGCACTGGGTGCTCGCGGTGCGCGAATACATCGACCGCTATCACCAGCCCATCCTGCAGGCGACACCGGTCGCCGCGGTCAACGGCCTCTCACCAAAGTTCGCCAGCGCCTTCGGCGCGCGCGGCATGGTGCTCTACGAAGCCCTGCAGCAGTTCGACCGGCGGCTCGGGTGGCGAAGTCAATGGTGGCATTCATGGCGATGCTGGTCATTCGTCGATCCCTTGCACGAACGTCAATGAGTGGATCGTTTGCGTCAGAGGTCGTAGCCGTAGGACTTGATGATGGCCTTGCTCTTCTCGTTGGCAAGGTATTGCAACAGCGCGGCGGCGGCCGGTTTCTCCTTGCCGTTGGCGAGCAGCACGGCGTCCTGGCGGATCGGCAGGTGGAGATTTTGCGGCACGACCCACGCCGAGCCCTCAACGACCTTGCCGTCCTTCATCACCTGCGAGAGCGCGACGAAGCCGAGCTCGGCGTTGCCGCTGGCGACGAACTGGTAGGCCTGGGCGATGTTCTCGCCCTGCACGAAGCGCGGCTGGAGGGCGTCGAACACGCCGAGCTTGCGCATCGCCTCGACGGCGGCCGTGCCGTAGGGGGCGGTCCTGGGGTTGGCGATCGCGAGGTGCTTGAAATCACCCTTCGTCAGGACTTCGCCGCGGTCGTCCACGTAGCCCTCCCGGGGTGACCACAGCACCAGCTTGCCGATGGCGTAGGTGAAGCGGGTGGCAGGGGCGGCGAGCTGCTCGTGCTCGAGCCGGGCGGGGGTTTCGTCGTCGGCGGCGAGCAGCGAGTCGCGCACGCCCTCGAGGGTGGCGAACTCCCGTCCGAGCAACCGCGCACGGAAGGCATCCACGACGGCGGCGCTCGCACGATCCCCCGCCTCGTAGCCGCCCATCCCGTCGGCGACGATGAACAGGTTGGATCCGGCGTACCCGGAATCCTGGTTGTTCGATCGCACCTTGCCGGTGTGCGACAGCGCCGCGCTGGATCCTTCGAAGACCATGACGGGTCGGCCGTCACTTCCGCAGTTCGAAGGTCGTGGCGCCGACCTTGATCGGGGCGCCGATCCGCACGGGGACGGGACTCGCGACGCGCTCGCCGTCGTGCCAGGTGCCGTTCGTGGAGTCGAGGTCCTGCAGCATCCACTGGTCTCCCCAGAGGAGCAGTCGGGCATGGTGGCTGGACGTGTAGTCGTCGCGGATCACGAGCCCGGACTCGCTGGAGCGGCCGATCGTCATGGGTTCGGAA
>ERZ650312.1627-NODE-1627-length-12570-cov-3.842988_pt1 | contig 12570 bp, 12 predicted proteins | sample MGYA00376248_ERZ650312 | MGnify/ENA primary metagenome ERZ650312 (study PRJEB26733, sample SAMN07839316) | wastewater metagenome | biome: urban; feature: wastewater treatment plant; material: waste water | place: USA: North Carolina | collected 2016-07-28 ... | reverse complement strand
CTGTTGCAACAGTGCTGCCAGCGGACTGTCTTGCGGCAGGGCAGCATCCAGCGTGGCCAGCAGCGGATTGCCAAGGCCCGCCAGCACGGCCTTGACCTGCGGCAGCTGGGCAAGGCTGGCCCGCAGGGCCGCCAGATCACGCGGACGGGCGCTGCGCAGTGCCACACGCGACGTAATCCGCTCCACGTCGGCTACCGGGTCCAGCGCCAGATGAATGTCCGCGTGACAGGCCTGCAGGGTGGCAATGGCCTCTTGCCGGGCCCGCACGGCGGCGGTGTCACGCAGCGGGTGATGCAGCCATTCGCGCAAGAGCCGGCTGCCCATGCTGGTGACGCAGCGGTCCAGCAGCGAGAGCAGGGTAGGTGCCGCTTCGCCGCGGATGGTTTCGGTCAGTTCCAGGTTGCGGCGCGTGGTGGCATCAAGGTCGAGGTACTGGCTGGCTTCTTCGACACTCAGGCCGACAACGTGCGCCAGTTCGCCCGACTGGGTGCTGCGGGCGTATTCCAGCAGGGCACCGGCAGCACCGGTGGCCACGCTCAGGTCAGCAGCACCAAAGCCGGCCAGGTCCTGCACGCCGAAGTGGCGGGCCAGCCGTTCGCGGGCGCTGGTGACGTCAAAGTGCCACGGTGGCAGCCGGCGCACCGGTACGCCGGTCTGCTGGAGCTGCCGCGGCGCAAAGCCGTCGTCGGCAACCAGGAGTTCGGCCGGTTTCAGGCGCTCCAGCTCGGTGCCCAGCCGCTCGGCCTCGGTTTCCAGTACGCGGAAATCACCGCTGGCGAGTGACAGGCTGGCCAGGCCCAGCCGGCCCTTGTGGAATGCCAGCGCCACCAGCCGGTTTTCCTGCTTGTCGTCGAGCAGGGCGGCATCGGTCAGCGTGCCCGGTGTCACCACCCGCACCACCCGCCGCTCGACCGGCCCCTTGCTGGTGGCCGGATCACCGATCTGTTCGCAGATGGCGACGGATTCGCCCAGTTTCACCAGCCGGGCCAGATACTGCTCGACGGCATGGAACGGTACGCCGGCCATGGGAATGGGCTGGCCGGCCGACTGGCCGCGGGCCGTCAGCGTGATGTCCAGCAGGCGGGCGGCCTTTTCGGCATCGCCGTAGAACATCTCGTAGAAGTCACCCATGCGGTAAAACAGCAGCGTATCCGGATGGTCGGCTTTCAGGGCCAGATACTGCTGCATCATGGGAGTGTGCGCGGGTGTGGTCATGTCAGGAGAAGGCTGGGCGTGCATGGGCGGCGATTATACCGGGTAGGGGCGGGATTCTTTACCCTTTGATCTGGCAGATAAATTGACTAACATGCCAAGCCGTCTGTCCGTACGATCTGGTTGTCATGAACGATTTGCGCCGCTCGCGGCTGATTTTTTCCCTGCTGATGTCGTTCAGCATGTCCACTTTCATGACTCTGTGGGTGACCTGGCTCAATCTGGGCTGGGTGCCGGAGTTTTTCGAGCGCTGGTCGCATGCCTTTCTGGCAGGCTGGCCGGCAGCCTTCGTGATCACCCTGTTTGTCGCGCCGGCCGTACAGCGGGCCACCGCCTGGGTCAACGGCTGGTTTTCCCGCCGGCAGTCAGCCCGCTACTGAATCTCGTCCAGCCGTTGCAGGTTGAACTGCTCGGCCTCGCCCAGCTTGTCGCGCAGGATGTTGAGATAGACGTTCGGGTCGGGAAAACGTCCTTCGCGCTGGGCGCGCCAGAGCATTTCGGCCATGCCGTCCATCGCTTCGTGCTGGGCGGTGTGGCGGCTGCCGTGACGCTCGGCCAGCGCGGCCAGTAGCGCCCGCACGCCCGGCGGCTGGTCGATCGAGCATTGCTCGTCGATCGACAGATGCATCATCAGGTGTAGGAAAGGGTTGGTCTGGCCCTGCTCCGGATGCCAGTCCTGCTCCAGATAGCGTTCGGGCTGGCGCAGGTGTTCATGGTATTCCGGATGGTCGAGCATGATGGCTGCGGCCAGACGCTCCAGATCGGTCAGGGGCTGGCCGGACTGCTGTTTTTTCCACGTGTCGAACAGAAAACGACGGGCGTCGTCACGGCTGGGCTGGAACATGCTGCACACTCGCAAAAACCTGAGTAAATTGCTGGGGATTATAGCGGCACACCGCCCGCGAGAGGAGAAGCAGCATGACGACCGTGTATGATTTTTCCGCCACCCGCCTGGATGGCAGCGAGCAGTCACTGGCCGATTACCGCGGCCAGGTGCTGCTGATCGTCAATACCGCCAGTGAATGCGGTTTTACGCCGCAGTACGCCGGCCTCGAATCCCTGTACGGGCAATACCGGGACCAGGGATTCAGCGTGCTCGGGTTTCCGTGCAACCAGTTCGGCGGGCAGGAGCCGGGCGACAGCGAAGCCATCGGCCAGTTCTGTTCCACGCGCTTTCATGTCACTTTTCCGCTGTTTGCCAAGGTCGACGTCAACGGCGCCGATGCGCACCCGCTGTACCGTCATCTGGTCAAGGCCCGCCCCGGCATCCTGAACACCGAGGCGATCAAGTGGAACTTCACCAAATTCCTGGTCGGTCGTGATGGCGAAGTACTGGCGCGTTATGCCCCCACCACCCGTCCGGAAGAACTGGTCGCCGACATCGAGGCAGCGCTGGCGCAGCCCGGCAGCTGAACCGGCCGTTGTCTTGAGGGGACCTCTGGTGCAGCAGGCCCGCTGCACCAGAGCCTGTGTCAGGTTGCCGTCCTGTCCGGCCCGGAGAAGCCATGAGCGGAGCCGGCAATGCGGCCCAGGTGAGGCGCGAGCATGCTCCGCGTAACTTTTCTGCCGGAGCAGGTCCAGGGGACGGAGTGATCCGTCCCGGCAGTGGTTTCAGCGGCGGGTGAACACCAGGTCCCACACGCCGTGGCCGAGCCGGATGCCGCGCTGCTCGAACTTGGTCAGCGGGCGGTAGTCCGGGCGCGGCGCGTAGCCGTCGGCCGTGTTGGCGAGGGCCGGGCAGGCCGACAGCACTTCCAGCATCTGCACGGCGTAGTCTTCCCAGTCGGTGGCCAGATGCAGGTAGCCGCCGGTTTTCAGGCGCGATACCAGCAGTTCGACAAAAGCGGGCTGGATCAGCCGGCGCTTGTTGTGGCGCTTTTTGTGCCACGGGTCGGGGAAAAAGACGTGGATGCCGTCAAGGCAGCCGGCCGGCAGCATCTCGCGCACCACTTCCACTGCGTCATGGCGGATCACCCGGATGTTGGTGAGCCGGTTTTCGCCGACCAGTTTGAGGAGGCTGCCGACACCGGGGCCGTGGACCTCGATGCCGAGGTAGTCCTGTTCCGGATGGGCGGCGGCGATGGCGGCCGTGGCCTGACCCATGCCAAATCCGATTTCAAGGATTCTGGGTGCCGTGCGGCCGAAAGCCTGTGCAAGGTCGAGCGGCTGGCCGGTGTAGTCGATGCCGAATTGCGGGTAGAGCGTGTCGAGGGCGCGTTGCTGGGCCGGGCTCAGATGGCCCTGGCGCAGCACGAAGCTCTTGATGTGTCGCTGGAAAGCGGGATTGTCCATAAGGCGGGCAACAAGCAGAAACGCGGAAGGGCGCGATGTTACCCGTCTGTCCGGGCGGCGGCCAGCAGCCGGGCGCGGGCGGCAGGCGAGAGCGCTGCCAGCAAGGCTGCCACACCGGAAACCTGCGGCGTCCAGGCCAGTTCTTCGTGGATGCGGCGACAGTCCAGCCGGCGGGATTCCCGCAGGAACGACCAGCGCAGCGGGCCGACAACGGCTTGCAGGTCGGCAGCCGGCAGGCGCGGAACACGGGGCAGGCCAAAGGCATCGGCCACGAGGTCAAGCCGGTCACCACCGGGCAGGGCATCGTGGTCGCCGAGGTTGTAGCAGCGGGTTCCGCCTCTGCGGCGGGCCAGGGACAGCACACAGGCCCGGGCGAGATCGTCAGCGTGAACGTGGGTGTGCAGGCTGTCTTCTCCGGGCAGGAGGGCAGGAATGCCGGCGAGGATGCGGGCCAGCGGCAGGCGCTCGGCGGCATAGATGCCGGGGGCGCGCAGCAGGGTCAGGCGCAGGCCGGAGCGCTGTGCCAGCCGGCGCCAGACCTGTTCGGCATCCAGCCGGCGGCGGGCCCGTGCCGACCCGGGTGCGGGGCGGCGGGTCTCGTCAATGGACTGGCCATGACAGTGTCCGTAAACGCCGCTGGAACTGATATAGGTCAATGACTGTGGTAAACTCGACCGCTTTTTCAGCATGTTAACTACATGGCGTACCCGTGCATCCACATGGCCTTGCGGTGCGGGCGGCGCGGTGTACAGCAGGTGGCTGGCCGCGATGCCGGCAAGTCGCCAGAGGGTGGCCGGCTGGTCCAGGTCGCCGACGATGACTGCAGCGCCGAGAGTCCGCCACTGGCGGGCGGACTCTTCCGTGCGGACCAGTGCCCACACCCGGTAGCGGCGGGCCAGCACAGGCATGGCGCGCCGTGCGATGTCTCCGGCGCCGATGACCAGCAGCCGGGGCCGGCGGGAATGACGACAAGGATGCGAAGGGCGGTTTGTCAAAACGATTGCGTGCAGTCGTTCTGACAACACGTCCGTACCAGGATATGGGGATCATATGCCACAAGTGACTTTGCAGCCGAGCGGCCACGGTTTTCCGGCCGACACTCATGAAACCGTGCTGGAGGCTGCACTGCGGCACGGCGTCTGCCTGCCCTACGGCTGCCGCAACGGGGCTTGCGGAGCCTGCAAGGGCCGGGTGCTGTCAGGCCAGGTCAGCGAACGCGCCTTCCAGGCGCATGCCTTGTCCGAGGCCGAGCAGCGCGAAGGCTACACCCTGCTGTGCTGCGCCGAACCGCAGGGCGACGTGACCATCGAAGTGACCGAAGTGCCGTCCACCCAGACCATCCAGATCAAGACCCTGCCGTGCCGGGTGGAATCGATTGCGCGCGTTCATGATGTCGCCATCCTCAAGCTCAAGATTCCGGCCGCCGAGCGGCTGCTTTTCCGTGCCGGGCAGTACATCGATATCCTGATGAAAGACGGCAAGGCCCGCAGCTTCTCGCTCGCCAATGCGCCGCATGACGACGCCCTGCTGGAACTGCACATCCGGCACATGCCGGGCGGCAGCTTTTCCGAATACGTCTTCACGCAGATGAAGGAAAAGGAAATCCTGCGTTTCAAGGGGCCGCTGGGCAGCTTCCACCTAGACGAAGATTCCACCCGCCCGGTCATCCTGCTGGCCAGCGGTACCGGTTTTGCCCCGGTCAAGGGCATCGTCGAACACGCCGTGCATGTCGGCAATTCGCGTCCGATGGTGCTGTACTGGGGCGCCCGCCAGCGCAACGACCTTTATATGTACGAACTGGCCGAACAGTGGGCGCGTGAACTGCCGTGGTTCTCGTTCGTGCCGGTGTTGTCCGAACCGGCAGCCGCAGACAACTGGACCGGCCGCAGCGGTCTGGTGCACCAGGCAGTGCTGGACGATTTTGCCGACCTGTCGGCGCACGAGGTATATGCCTGCGGTGCCCCGGTGATGGTGGAGGCCGCGCACCGCGCCTTTACCGGCGAGCGCGGACTGCCGGGCGAAGCATTCCATTCCGACGCCTTTTTCCTGTCGACCGACAACAAGGCCGGCAAGTAAGCCTGCTGTCGGGTTTCTGGTCTGTTACGGCCGGTCGAGTGACCGGCCGCCGGCTTTTTTCATTGCCTTCCTATGTCCGGGAAACGAAAGTGAAACAGGGCTCGCCCTCAAGATTCAGTAAATAAGGAAATTCTTTATGACTAGGAAGAAACAGGGCCTTGGCCTGTGGATGTGCATCGCACTGGTGTGCGGCAACATGATCGGCTCCGGTGTGTTCCTGTTGCCCTCCTCGCTGGCCCCGTATGGTGGTCTGGCCATCATCGGCTGGGTGCTGACGGCGATTGGCGCCGTGCTGCTGGCGCTGGTGTTTGCCGGGCTGACCCGTTCCATGCCGCGCGAGGGCGGGCCGTATGGCTATACCCGCGATGCCTTCGGCGACTTTGCCGGTTTCTGGATTGCGTGGGGCTACTGGATTGCCCTGTGGGTGGGCAATGCGGCGATTGCCGTGGCGTTTACCAGCTATCTGTCCGGTTTCTTTCCGGTGCTGGCCAGCAACCACTGGGCCGGTGGCGGCACGGCGATCGCGCTGGTGTGGTGCGTGACCCTGATCAACCTGCGCGGGGTGGAAAGCACCGGGCGCATGGCGGTGATCACCACGATCATCAAGCTGCTGCCGCTGCTGGCGATCGCCACCATTGGCCTCTTGTGGTTCAACCCGGACAACCTGGTTTTCAATCCGGGCAACAAGCCGGTCGGCGACAGCATCAGCGCCGTGGCCGCCCTCACGCTGTGGGCGTTTCTGGGTATGGAATCGGCCTCGGTGCCGGCCGGTGATGTGGAAAACCCGGAAAAAACCATCCCGCGCGCCACGATCATCGGCACCCTGCTGGCGGCAGTGGTGTATATCGGCGTGACCGTGGCCGTCATGGGCGTGCTGCCGCACGATGTACTGGCCAGTTCGCCGGCACCGATGGCCGACGCCGCCCGGGTGATGTGGGGCGACTGGGCTTACGCCGCCGTGGGTCTGGGTGCCGTGGTGTCGTGTCTGGGCGCCATCAACGGCTGGTCGCTGATGCCGTGCCACGTTTCGCTGGCTGCTGCACGCGACGGACTGTTCCCGCGCCAGTTTGCCCGCCTGAACGGCAACCGTGTGCCGGCGTGGGGTCTGGTGGTGTCGAGCAGCCTGATGACGCTGCTGCTGGTGCTGAACTACTCGGGCAGCAAGGGCATGGTGGAAATCTTCAATTTCATCATCCTGCTGGCCACCATGACCACGCTGCTGCCGTACGCCTTTACTGCCGTGGCCGAGCTGATGTTCATGGCCCGCGGCCAGATGCCGGCCACGGGTGCCGGCCGACGCATCGTGATTGCCTCGCTGGCCTTTGTCTATGCCGTGTGGGCCCTGTATGGCTCGGGTGCCGAAACGGTGCTGTGGGGTGTGATCCTGCTGATGCTGGGCCTGCCGGTGTATGTGTGGATGGCCAAGGAAAAGCGCGAAGCGGCCGAGGCCGAACTGCGTGGCTGAAGCGTGACCGAACAACAAAAACCGCCGGGATGACCGGCGGTTTTTTCATGCACGGGCAGTGGATCAGAAGCTGTGGCTGATGCCCAGGCCCACGGTCGATTCGCGCTCGGTGCCGGCCACGTCGATGGCGCGGTCGTACTTGACCTGGCCGTACGACAGATAGGCGTTGGTACGCTTGGAGAGGGCGTAGTTGGTGCCGACGACGAACATGTTGTAGCCGGAGTTGTCCAGCGTTTCGCCGTTTTTCTTCATGTTCCAGCCGTGGCCGTAGGAGATGCCCGGCGTCCAGTTGCCGATGGTGTACTGCACGGTGAGTTCGGCTTCCTGGGTCTTGTACTTGTCCGGGGTGTTCTCGAATGCCTGGTTGGTACCGGCCCAGTAAGCGGCAGCCGGCCAGATGTTGCCGCCGTAGCCCTTGGTTTCCTGGTAACCGACGGCCACGTACAGGTTGTTGGCGTTGTAGCTGGCTTCGAAGCGGTTGGCATCCTGACGGCCGCTGACCGGATTGCCGTTGATGGCGTCAAGCCGCTGGTTCTGCTGGGTCAGGTAGCTGTAGGCCGCAGTGTACGGGCCATAGGTATAGGTCAGGCCGACGTTGGCGGTGTTCTGCTTTTTCTTGCCGACTGCATTGGTGCCCGGCTCGTTGAAGCCGTAGAGGGCAGCAAAGCTGAAGCCGCCCCAGTCACCGCTCCAGGCCGGGCTGTCATAGCGGATGGCCTGGTTCACGCGGCTGTCCAGACGGGTGAAGATGAAGCTGCCGTTGACGTTGGTGTTGTTGTCGTAGGTCCACGGATCGACGAATTCCATGTTGGAGTTCGGATAGTTGCTCAGGCGGCCGAGGCGGATCTTGCCCCAGGTATTCGATTGCAGGCCGACGAAGCTGTCGCGGGTGGCAAAGGTATTGTTGGCTCCGCCCGGAGTCTGGGTGAAGTCGATGGCCTGTTCGATCTGCCAGATGGCCTTCAGGCCACCGCCCAGGTCTTCGTTGCCGCGAAAGCCGATGTGCGAACCGGGGCCGCCAGCGTTGTTGATCTGGGTGAGGGATTTGGTCGGCACGCTGCCGATGGCTTCGCCGGAGCTGGCTGCCGTGGCGCTACTGGTCTTGGTATTGGCGATTTCAGCCGTGATCTTGCCGTAGATTTCCACATCGGCCATGGCGGCCGCCGGCAGGGCGGCAATGGCGATTGCGAGGATTTTTTTCATGATGTTTCCTTTCGTGTGTGACGCAGGGGCAAGGTATTACCCGTGTCGGCCCGATGGTGATATCAAAAAATATGAAAAATATCAAAGTATTAGGCCCAGGTTGCACAAATTGTCGCCTGACAGCCAAGCTGATCACCGAAGTTGCACAGGAATGTAATACCGAGATTGAAATAGAAAAAGTGGAGTCGATAAAAGACATCGTCAGCTATGGTGTGTTATCAACACCAGGTGTTGTCATTGATGGGCAGGTCGTGCATTCCGGCGGCATTCCCGCCAAAGACAAGATAAAACAGTGGTTCAGTCAGCCATAGGGCTTTTTCCATATACGCGAGACTTAATGGTACCTGGCGAGGTCACTACAATGAAAAAGAAATTGTCCATCCTTTGGCAACGGTTGGTAACGTCCAACGGCGATACCTGTGAACGTTGCGGGCAAACTTATATGGAAATGTTACGAGCTGTTGAGATTCTCAAAGAGCAACTGTCATCATCAGGCATTGAACCCGTATTGAAAACTAAAGAACTCACAGAAGCTGAATTTAAGGCTAAACCGTCAGAATCGAACCGTATTTGGATCAACGATAAACCCATCGAAGAATGGCTGGATGCGGATGTCGGCAAAAGCCCTTGCTGCAGCGCATGTGGCGATGAACACTGCCGAACATTGGAACTGGGGAACCGGATTTATGAACGAATTCCTCAGGAATTAATCATCGAAGCGGGTATACGAGCATCACGATCTTTATAGACTGAGATCAGGAGGAAGGCTTATGGATATTCTCTCTTTTTCTCTGCATCTGGTGTTGAGTGGCGTCGGTAATCTGGCCTCGTATCTGGCGGCCCACGTCTTACTCTGTTTACTACCTGCATTTTTTATTGCCGGAGCGATGACAGCGCTGATCCCCAAAGAAACGATCACCCGTTTTCTGGGGCGCGAACGTCCGAAATATATCTCTTATCCGGCTGCTGCTCTTGCCGGCTCCGTACTGGCGGTATGTTCATGCACAATAGTCCCGCTGTTTGCCGGGATCTATAAAAAGGGCGCGGGCCTTGGCCCTGCCATTACTTTTCTGTTTTTTGCCCCCGCCGCGAACATTCTGGCATTAATCTATACCGGTGGGATCATTGGTGTTGATCTGGCGCTTGCCCGACTTCTGCTTTCACTGGCATTTGGTATTGGCATAGGTCTCATTATGGCCTTAATTTTCCGTGAATCCGACAAGGAGCATGATGAAACAACGGATGTGCTGTTTGCATCCCAGGGCAAAATGCAGACGACCTCGCTGATTTTTCTGTTACTGCTAATTGCGATGTTACTCGCCGGCACGTTGAAAATAAGTTTACTTTCAGATGTCTATGCTTCGGTTTCGCTACCGGTCAGCCATAGCGATGAACTGCAGATTTTTCTGCATAACCTGATCCCTTTTGATCCCGCGCGCGGAGGCGAAGGCGTCAGTGCTCAGGGCGCATTGCTGATCCTCTTGTTATCGCTGATTGGCATTACTGCCTGGAAGGGGATTGAGTCTGTCTTCGATGGGTTCAATTACTGGACATGGACTACACTGCTACTCCTTGCCTTCACCCTGCTGATTGCTGCTGTCAGTGTTACACCACAGCATGATGAACTGATCATTCATATTAATGGCCGGTCACTCGGTGTATTGGTCGCATTGCTGATATCCGGCTGGTTGCTCAAAAACCGGTTAACCACAGAACAGGTACAAAATCTGTTGTGGGAATCCTGGAAATTCGTCAAACAGATCTTTCCGTTGCTTGTGATTGGCGTATTTCTGGTCGGAATGATCAGGGAGCTGATCAAACCCGAATGGATTGAAGCACTGGCAGGCAAAAACTCTCTGACTGGAAATATGGCGGGGGTTGTCTTTGGTATCGTGATGTATTTCCCGACGCTTGTGGAAGTTCCCATCGCACAGATGTTTTTGAATTTAGGTATGCATCGCGGGCCTTTGCTGGCCTATCTTATGGCCGATCCTGAACTCAGTCTGCAAAGTATATTGATCACAGCAACAATCATTGGCTACCTGAAAACCTGGACATATGTTGCCTGGGTCGCGTTGTTCAGCACACTGGCTGGCTATCTGTATGGGATCTGGATTGATGGCACCAGTGTTATTTTTGTAGTCAGTTATCTGCTGATTTTTCTGAGTCTGCTATCAGTGATTTTATGGCTTTCAGATAAATACTACCGATCATCTTAAGTATTGTGGTGAAGGCGCTCTATGACACCGGATCTTATTCATACTCTATCCTCAATGGTCTATCTGCTGATTGAGGGTGGATTCGGAATTGCGTTGGTAGTTGCTTTTCTTGATACAACGATTGGCATCGGGCTGCTTATTCCCGGTTCGATTATTCTTATGTTCATGGGATCGCTGGCAACTATCGGCGTTTTTGACTTTTATGCTTTAGCTGCAGGCTCCATATCCGGTGGCTTACTAAGCGATATGCTTAATTATTACCTTGGTAAACACCACGGACTTCACTGGCACAGGAAACATAGCCGGTTATTAAGATTAATGGATATAGAACAACGACGTTTGTTTATTCAGAGTTATGGCCTGAAAGCATTATTGATTAGCCGTTTACTTCCAGGAGAAAAAGAAAAATCGGCGTTTATTGCCGGATATACCAGCACTCATTTTTCGTATTTTATTTTATATGATTTTGGGGTGATTATTGCCTGGGTAACAATTACGCTATTAACCGGGTACTATGCCGCTCATGCTATCAATTTAGCTGAATTATGGCTTTCACGAGCCGGGCTGTTTATTCCTTTTGCAGTATCATTTTTATTATTGGTTTTTCTGCTAAAAGTGATAGCCATCAGAAAAGGAAAGCAGTTACTTCATCAGGTTCATACTCTGTTTCACTTTCTGAAAATAAAAATCACTCAGAATAGAAGGTTTAAGCTATTAGCAAAAAATCACCCCACCTTAGTGTTATTTATTAATAACAGAATAGATAAATCAGTTTTCAATGGCAGACCATTATCTATCTTAATGATCGCACTCCTTTATATCATGGCACTTTTTGCAGGTATTATTGAAGATTTTATTACTGCAGATGCCATTGTCATGGCGGATATCCGCATTGCTAATTTATTTACCTTATTCAGAAATGAAACATTAACATCTTTTTTCACTTGGATAACATTATTGGGAAAGCTGGAGATCATCAGTATCGTTTTACTGATATCAGCTGCTCTGCTGTATCTCTGGAATAAAAAACATTTTATCATTCCCTTTTTCATCTCAGCACTCGGCTCACTGGCTTTTACATGGTCAGGAAAGCTTGCATTTCAGCGAGCCCGCCCGGAATATGCTATTTATCTGGAGAATTCATACTCATTTCCCAGCGGGCATGCAGCAATTGCCGTCGCGATCTATGGTTTTATCGGCTATTTATTAATCCGATCTGTTACGGAATGGCCACATAAGGTTAATATCTTTGTCGTTACAATAGCTGTAGTGCTATTAATCGGATTTAGCCGGGTCTATCTTGGTGTTCATTCAGGGTGAGAGCGTGAACAAATTGTTAAGTTGAGGTTAATTTCGCCAGCCCTGCATCCAGTACCTTTTCCAGATAGGGGCTGCTCATGCCTGCAAATTGCTGCTTCTTCCGCAAACTGGCCTTACGGCTCGTTTCAGCTCGCAGCATGTTCAAGGCCATGTGTCGCGCGCAGGCTAATATCTGGGGAGCATCACCGCGATATATCTGGCAAGCATCCTCATTCATTACTACATCTAGAACCCAGTGCAGACTATTTTCAATCGCCCAGTGTCCCCGTACCGCTGAGGCAAACTGCTCTGATATTAGTTCTGCTGAGCTGATGTAGTAGCGATACTCCATTGATATTTTCTTCATTTTTTCAATGCGATAGGATATCGCCACACCAACGCTTTTAAGGTTTTTCCATTCGGGAAATTGCTCTGCCAGTGCACCGGCTGGCAATACATGGTACTCGCGGCCATCAATGCGACCGTGCTCTTTCTCGATACTGAGCGTTTCTTCGCTCAAAGGCTTCTTCGTCGACTCGACCAGCGCCGCGCGTACTGCATTATGCAATGTGGGTTGGTTACCTTTTACCGCCAACAAGTAGTCGCCGCCACGCTTGACTATGGTTGATGCTATCTCGGTCTGGCAGCCCATGGCATCTATGGATACCAGGCAACCATTTATATCGAGGAGTGCCAGTAATTCCGGAATGGCGGTAATTTCGTTGGACTTGGCATCCGTTTTGACTTGACCGAGCACCAGACGATTCTCAGCGGCAAAGGCACTGACCATATGAATGGTAGACT
>ERZ650312.1626-NODE-1626-length-12571-cov-8.665788_pt1 | contig 12571 bp, 13 predicted proteins | sample MGYA00376248_ERZ650312 | MGnify/ENA primary metagenome ERZ650312 (study PRJEB26733, sample SAMN07839316) | wastewater metagenome | biome: urban; feature: wastewater treatment plant; material: waste water | place: USA: North Carolina | collected 2016-07-28 ... | reverse complement strand
AGATAGTACGGCAAGGCGAGACAACGAAGTTAGGTTATTTTTTTGGATTGGTATTGCACCCCATGCCGCCGGCCGCCGCACATGCAGCAAAGAGCCGGCCTCGCTCAGCGCATCAGTGCTTTTCTGCCTGCTGCCGGTTTGAAATTTTCCCGCCTGCCCCCATGTGCGTTAACATTGCTTTACCTATTCCTTGAAATGCTTATGCGAAAAACCCTGCCCGAAACCTTGCACGCCGCCCTCTCCCAAACGCTCGAAAGCGAAATTTTCGTGCTCACGCTGGAAAAAGTTGTGGCTTTTTTGCGCCAAGGCGGTGCGCGCCACGGCGCCGAGCGCTTCGATATTTTGCTGGATATGCTGGCAAACGATGCCGCGCTGCGCCAGGCGTTCGGCAACCGTTTTCACCATTGGCTCGCCAATGTGCATGTGTATCCCGCGCTGGTGACGCTGGGCATTTTTTCGCGCAGCGGCTTCAGCCGCGAGATGGGCATCCGCTTATACGAGCGCTTTTATCCTTCGTTTAAAGATTTCAAAAACCTGCGCGATATTTTCCTGCACCTGTTTCATTCGCGCGATGAAAAATGGCTGCAAACCATCAAGCTGCGCCAATGGCTCGCGCTGCACCAATTGCTGCTGCAAGATGCCGAGCCGGCGGTGGTGTAGTCGGCTGCGCGCCAGCTCACCCAAGCGCGTCTGCATGCGCTGGAAATGCTTTCCATCTGGATTGCCGCCGAAGAGTTGGAGCCCAATTTCGTGCGCCTCGAGCCCAAGTTGCTCGATGTGAACTCGGCCTTTATCGCGCTGCAACACGAAACCGCCGCCTTGGTGCAGCATTACCGCAGCGGCAGCGAAGAAGCTTACGACACGGCGCATATCGAAGTGATGTTGCAACAAAGCCGCGACACCGTAATCCGCCTGCGCCGGCGCGGCGCCGGTGCGGGCGCGGGCTCTTCGGTGAAAGTGGCGCATCTGCTCGAGCGGCTGGCGCAAAGCCTCGACAGGCTCGAGCTTTTGCTGGGCATCCAAACCGCCGCCGATACCTCGCAATCGCTGCGCCTCACCATCCGCCTGCTCAATGAAATGACCATGGCCGCGGTGGAGCAGCACAGCACCGGCCTGCTGCGCCGGCGCAGCATTCAGATGCTGGCCAAAAGCATCACCGAAAACACGAGCGACCACGGCGAACACTACATCACCCGCAGCCGCAGCGAATATTGGGGCATGCTGCGCTCGGCCGCGGGCGGCGGCGTGTTGATTGCGCTGATGGCACTCAATAAAATCCACATCGGCGAAATGGGCTTTGGCGCCTTTACCACCGCCGTGTTGTCCAGCCTCAATTACGGCCTGGGCTTTGTGCTGATTCAAATGCTGCATTTCACCGTGGCCACCAAGCAGCCGGCCATGACGGCCACGAGCTTTGCCGAGCAGGTGGAGCGCAGCGAAAAAGGGCGCTCGATGGAAATGAAGCTCTCTTCGCTGCTGATTGATGTGGGGCGCTCGCAAAGCGTGGCGGTGTTTGGCAATGTGAGCGTGGCCATTGCGCTGGCGGCGCTGATTGCGTTTGGCTTTGCCCACTATATGCACACGCCGCTGCTCGATGCCGATGCGGTGGCTTATCAAGTGAAATCGGTGCAGCCTTTCACCCAGCCCTCGCTTTGGTATGCCGCCATTGCCGGCGTGTGGCTTTTTTGCTCGGGCATCATCGCCGGCTTTTTCGACAACCGCGCCGATTATCTCGACCTGCGCCGCCGCCTCACCGTGCAGCCGCTGCTGCGCAAAATCCTGCCCGCCAAAACGCGCGCACGCTTTGCCGATTATGTGCACAACAACTACGGCTCGCTGGCCGGCAACTTTATTTTCGGCATTTTGCTCGGCATGACCGGCTATTTCGGCCACCTTTTCGGCCTGCCGCTCGATATCCGCCATGTGGCGTTTTCCTCCGCCAATATCGGCTATGCCGCCGTGAGCGGCCATTTGGGCCCGCTCGCCTTTACCTGGAACCTCTTCGGCGTGCTGCTCATCGGCTTGGTTAATCTGTGGGTGAGCTTTTCGCTCGCGCTCACCGTGGCGCTGCGCGCGCGCGGCACCCGCATCGACAGCCTGCCGCGCCTGCTCAAAGCGGTGTGGGCACAAATCAAGGCCAACCCGCTGAATCTGATTTTTCCGGTGCCGGCTGCGGCGCAGGTGATTAAAAGCATGAAAAACGGCGACGGCAAATCTTAGGGTCTGTTCACAATTCATCCGCGAGTAAGATTTTGAGCACAAAAGCGTGGCTGCAAGGCGAAAAGCACAGCAAGGTTGAACACCTTGCGAGCATTTTCAACGCAGCAGGCGCGTTTTTGAGCCAAAATATTGCCGCGTGATGAAATGTGAACAGACCCTAGGTTCTATTCACAATTCACCTTGCATGATAAAGGCCGTCTGAAAGCGTTCAGACGGCCTTTATCATGCAAAAATGTTATAATTCAAAAGTTATCCACTCCTTTATATTTTATATGAATATTTTTGAAGCCGTTCTGATTTTGCTGCTGCTGGTTGCCGTGAGCGCGTTTGTGTCGTGCTCCGAGCTGGCGCTGGCCTCGTCGCGTAAAATCAAATTGCAGGTTTTAGGCAAAGAGGGCGACACGCGCGCGCTGGATGTGTTGAACATGCAGGAGCAGCCGGGCAGCTTTATCACAGTGGTGCAAATCGGCCTCAATGCCGTGGCGATTCTGGCCGGTATTGTGGGCGAAGCGGCGGTGCGGCCTTATTTGGGCGCGCTGTTGCAGCATTTGGGCGATGCGGCCTGGGCGGGCACGCTCGCTTCTTTATTGTCGTTTTTTCTGGTCACCGGCCTCTTTATTCTGTTTGCCGACCTGATGCCCAAGCGCTTCGCCATGACCCACCCCGAGCGCGTGGCCGTGCGCGTGGTGCGGCCGATGATGCTGATGATTTTCCTGCTCAAGCCCTTGGTGTGGTTTTTCGACGGCATCGCCAACCTGATTTTCAAAACCCTGCGCATTTCCACCGTGCGCCAAGACCAGCTCACCTCGGAAGACATTTATGCCGTGGTGGACGCCGGTGCCGAAGCCGGCGTGCTCAAGCAGCAAGAGCATTATTTGATTGAAAATATTTTCGACATGCAGTCGCGCACCGTTACCTCCACCATGACCACGCGCGAAAACATCGCCTATTTCGACAAAAGCGACAGCGCCGACACCGTGCTCGCGCTGATGGCCGAAAAGCCGCACGCCAAATTTTTAGTGTGCAACGGCGAATTGGAAAAAGTAATCGGCTATATCGAATCGCACACCTTGCTCACACTTTACCTGAAAGAGCAAAACCTCAAGCTCACCGACAAACGCGTGCTGCACAAAGCGCTGTTCATTCCCGACACGCTCTCGCTTTATGAAGTGCTCGAAGCCTTTAAAAACGCCGGCGAAGATTTTGCCGTGATTGTGAACGAATATGCGCTGGTGGTGGGCGTGGTCACGCTCAAAGACGTGATGAGCATCGTGATGGGCGAATTGGTGGCCACCGAAGAAGAGCCGCAAATCATCCAGCGCGATGACGTTTCCTGGCTGATCGAAGGCGCCGCACCGCTCGAAGATGTGATGAGGGCGCTCGATATTGTGGATTTCCCGAATTCGGAAAACTACGAAACCATCGGCGGCTTTATGATGTATTCGCTGCGCAAAATCCCCAAGAAAACTGATTTTGTGCTGTTTGACCGCTACAAGTTTGAAATCATCGACACCGACAACCTCAAAATCGACCAGCTTTTGGTGTCGCTCAACCCCGAAGCGGTGAAAGCCGAATAAAGCCCTAAGGCCGTCTGAAAGCCTTTCAGACGGCCTTAGGGTCTGTTCACAATTCATCTCGTGGCAATCTTTTGGCTCAAAAACGTGCCTGCCGCGTTGAAAATGCTCGCAAGGTGTCCAACCTTGCTGCGCTTTTCGCCTTGCAAACGCGCTTTTGCGCTCAAAATCTTACGCACGGATGAAATGTGAACAGCCCTTAGGCACCACAACACTTATTTCCACATTTCAGCACCAATAGAAAGACACCCTCATGCAAACCCTGCCCTTCCAGCCCGAAATCGCCGAGCGCATGCTCGCCGGCACCACCGATGAACACATCCACCCCGAAGCCGTGTTTGTACGCACCGCCAACGGCTATTGGGTGGCCTGGCACCAAGGCCTGGCCGCCGTACTCGCCGACACCACCCCGCCCGACATTCCCTGCGATTGGGTGGAAGGCGCCGAATCACTGGCAGAATTGGTGGCCATGCTCGAGAGCGGCGAATACGCCGAAATAGCCGAATTCGACGGCGACGACGAAGCTTGGGCGCAGATGCTGGCCGGCTGCGACGAAGATCACGAGCACAACGAACATTGCGGGCACAACCACAAATGACACCCAGCCTGAAACACAACCAACAAAGCCGCAAGCCGCAAACAACACAACAAAACCACACCACCGGCTTGTTTTCCAAAACCGGCATAAAAAGCCTGCGCCGCACCGCCCTGCCCTTGGCTGCCGGTCTGCTGCTCGGCGGCTGTGTGGTGGCCTCTGCCGTCGACCTTGCCGCCACCACCGTGTTTACCGTCGGCAAAATCGCCGTGAAAACCACCGGTGCCGTAGCGGATGCGGTGATTCCCGATGGCAACGACGATAAAGATAAAAAAGAAAGCAAGAGCAAAGCGCGCAAGGCCGAAAGCCTGCCGCCACAGCCCTCGGCAGCAGACTACCACCCCACAACACCGGTTTACCAACCGGCTCCGGCTAACACCGATGCCGTCGACATAGCGCAATAACAACAGGCCGTCTGAAACCTTTCAGACGGCCTGTTTATTATTACAACACATTGTTTATTTTAAAATTTTAAAAACCCATCATGCTGATGCCGGCCCGAATCTATCCATCGGCATTTCTGCGCCTTTTTAGTGGAATGCAAAAAAAGTGACACAACGGATAGGTTAGGCTGAAAACCCAACAAGCCCACAGGCCGTCTGAAACGTTGGGTTTATCAACCCAACCTACGCCGTTATAGAGCATAGTTTTGTATCACTTTTTCTTGCATTCCATTTTACCTTTAAGCAGTTTCCGAATTTTCCGCCAAAAAAGCCCGCAACAAGGCTTCATCTAAAAACCAATGGCAGATTTCCCTGTCGCCCCAAAGCAGCACCGGCACCAATTCGTTGTATTTTTCTTCCAGCGCCGCATCGGCATCCACATCCACCACCTCCAGCGCAAAACCGTATTGCTGCTGATAAGGCTGCAAAGCATCGCGCATTTTATGGCAGAGGCTGCAATAATCGCGAAACATCAAGGTTAAAACCAAATCTTTTTCCATCTCACCACACCTTATAAAGCACCTGTTGAGGCCGTCTGAACGCTTTCAGATGGCCAAAATTTGTCGGTCGGATACTGGTATCCGACATTTGCCACAAGCTCAAAATTTTATTCTGCAAACAAGCATCGGATTAGCGAATCCGGCTTACGCACACACAAGGCAGCCAGTACAAAAGAAAGCAAACAAACCTCACCTAAATAGCAGTACAATAATACGTTATACGTCTTATCTTTTAAAGAAATCACCATGAAAATCAGCACCCGTTTCGATGCCGGCGCCCTCACCGTAACCGACTTGAGCAACCCCGCCGATATCCGCTTGGCCTTGCGCCCCGACAACGCCTCCGATTTTGCACAATGGTTTTACTTCCGATTGCAAGGCGCGGCCTATCAAAATTGCGTGATGCATTTTGAAAATGCCGCCCAAGCCGCCTACCCCGATGGCTGGGAAGATTATCAGGCCTGCGCCTCTTACGACAGGCAAAACTGGTTTCGCGTACCCACCCGCTATGAAAACGGCGTGCTCACCATCGAACACACCCCGCTGGCCAACAGCATTTATTATGCCTATTTCGAGCCTTATTCCAGCGAGCAGCACTTAAATTTATTGGGCGATGCGCAAGGCAGCGGCTTGTGCCAGATTGACGATTTGGGCAGCACAGTAGAAGGGCGCGACATGAATCTGCTCACCATCGGCAACCAAGTGCAAAGCGATTTGAAAGTGTGGGTGATTGCCCGCCAGCACCCGGGCGAAACCATGGCCGAATGGTTTGTCGAAGGCCTGCTCGCGCGCCTGCTCGACCCGCAAGACGCCACCGCGCGCGCGCTGCTCGACCAAGCCACGTTTTACATCGTGCCCAATATGAATCCCGACGGCTCGGCGCTGGGCAATCTGCGCACCAATGCCGCCGGCGCCAACCTCAACCGCGAATGGCTCGCGCCCACCTTGGAAAAAAGCCCCGAAGTGTATTATGTGCGCGAAAAAATGCGCGCCACCGGCGTGGACTTATTCCTCGACATCCACGGCGACGAAGCCATTCCTTATGTGTTTGTGGCGGGCACCGAAGGCGTGCCGGCCTATAATGAACGCATCGCCGCGCTGGAAGCGCAATTCAAAGCCGCGTTTGCCGCCGCCAGCCCCGATTTCCAAGATGAGCACGGCTACGAAAAAGATTCGCCCGGCCAAGCCAATCTGAGCATGGCCACGGCTTGGGTAGGCGAAAATTTCGGCTGCTTGGCCTACACATTGGAAATGCCGTTTAAAGACAACCACAACCTGCCCGATGACGATTTCGGCTGGAACGGCCAGCGCTCATTGCGCTTGGGCGAAGCGGTGTTGTCGGCGGTGTTGAACGTGTTGCCCGATTTGCGTTAAATCTTATTTGCCGCAGCCCAAGAAGAGAGGCCGTCTGAAAACTTTTTTCAGACGGCCTTTGGATTGATGCAGCGCTCAACGGCGCATACGCGGCTGGCGCATGCCTTTTTGCATTTCGCGCGCCTGCGCCATCTGCTCTTGGCGGGTGGGGCGCTTTTTAAACAAAGCGTGCGCTTCTTCCACCGAGCATTCCTGCGACATGCAGATAATGGTGATGGCATCTTTTTGCGCCTGGCCGCCGCTGTGATACATGCGGCGCAGATTGGCTTCGTTGACACGGCCTTTTTCCGGATCGATATCGAATTTTTTCAAACGCTCGATAAACTGGCGCTGCTGGCGGCGCGAATACCAATAAAAGCCGGCAGAAGCCGAAGCCATCACCACCACGGCAATGGCAATGGCCAGCGGCCAAGAATCGGTAAACAGCACAAGAATCAGGCTGAGCACAGCCGTGGCCAGAATAATCAGGCCGGCCAGGCGGATTTTGGTTTTCTTTTCCATATTATTTGTTTTCCTTCGGTTTGCGATAAATGCCGTCTGAAACAACCGTATTTCAGACGGCCTGTAAAATAATTTTAGGCCGCCAGCTCAAGGGTGAGGTGCTTGAATTCGGCCCACGCATTGCCCACTTCTGCGCCCTTGATCATGCAGTCGATTTTGGCACAATCCTGCAAAGCGGCCAGCAAGCGGGCGATGCTGATGCGCCGCACCGCCATCGGTGCCAGCGTTTGCTTGTCGCCCCACAGGCGCAGGCTGTTGCGCACGCTCTGCACGCTTTGCCCCTGCTTGAGCGCGGCGGTGAGGCGGATTAAAATGCGGATGTCTTCGGCCAACGCCCACAACAACATCACCGGCTCTTCGCCATCGGCCTCAAGCCCTTCGAGCAGGCGGGCGGTGCGCGCCGCATCGCCGCTCATCCATGCGCCGGCAAGCTGAAACACATCAAAACGCGCCACATTGGCCACCGCCGCTTCGGCATCGGCCACATTCAGCAAATGGCCGCGCGGGTGCAGCAAGGCGAGCTTGTCGATTTCTTGCTTGGCCGCCAAAAGATTGCCTTCCACCCGCTCGGCAAATAAAGAGAGCGCATCGGCTTCAATTTCAAGCCCGGCCTGTTTCAGACGGCCTTGAATCCATTGCGGCAAGGCTGCGCCGCTCACGGCTTTGGCTTCCAGCACCACGCCGTGTTTGGCCAGCGCGGCAAACCATTTGGCCTGCATTTGCGCGCGCTCGAGCTTGGGCAGCATCAGCACCACGGCGGTGTCTTCCGGCAAACGCCCGGCCAGCTCTTGCAGCGCATCGCCGCCGGCTTTGCCGGGCTTGCCGCCCGGAATGTGGATTTCCAATAATTTCAAATCGGCAAACAAGCCCATGCTGCCGGCTGCGTGCAGCAATTCCTGCCAATCAAAGCTGGCCGAATCGGCGCTGTAAACTTCGCGGTTGAGATAGCCTTGCTGCCGCGCCGCCTGCCGCAACACATCCAGCGCTTCCACACGCAGCAAATCCTCTTCGCCGTGTATCACATACAAAGGCTTCAGCGGCAAATCGGGCGAGAGCTGCTCGATGTCCATTTGCGCCATTTAGCGCGCTTTCAAAAAGGCCAGCCGGCGCACAATCTGCTCGGCGGCATCGGCGCGCATTTCCGCCCAAATGGTGGCTTCTTCTTCCTGCTTGCCGAGCACTTCGCTGTCGGCATATTCCATGGTGCGCTGCACCACCACCGTCATGGGTTCGCCCAAAGGCTCGCCGTTGCGGCTGGCTTGCGCATCGACACGCAGATTGAGCAGGTATTCATTGATTTCGGCGGCGCGGGTGATGGTGAACACATCTTTTTTGGTGTCCACCCGCAGCACACTGATGGTGGCCTGCGCCTGCGGTGCGCTCACCGGCTTGCCGTCGGCGCGGCGCAAAGCCGCTTCCAGCGCCTGTTGCAGGCTTTCGCCGTCAACATGCCATGCCTGATAAGGCAGCGCATCGGGAATGCCGCTGTGGCCTTTCAAATGAAAGCCGCAAGCAGAAAGCGCCAACGCGGCGGCGAGCAAAAAGATTTTTTTCATGGTGTGCTTCCGTGTCCGGCATTGCAATTAGAGAATGGCGGATTATAGCCCGCCGGCCATTATTTTGTCAGGCCGTCTGAAACGGCAGCCGCCCGAATCTTTCAGACGGCCTTTTAAGCATCAGCCCAGCTTCGCCTTCATCAATTCCTGCACCTGCGCGGGATTGGCTTTGCCTTTACTGGCTTTCATCACCTGCCCCACCAAGGCATTGAGCGCTTTTTCGTTGCCGCTCTTGAATTGCTCGATCGCTTTGGCATTATTGGCTAACACTTCGTCTATCATGGCCTCAATCGCGCCGGTGTCGGTGATTTGCTGCAAGCCTTTTTCTTCGATAATCTGCTCAATCGTGGCCTCAGGGCTGGCCCACATCGCTTCGAAAGCCTGCTTGGCCAGCTTGCTGCTCAAGGTGCCGTCGGCAATTTTGCCGACCAAAGCCGCCAAGCGCGCCGCTGTAATCGGGCTTTGCGCCAAATCCAGCCCTTCTTTATTCAGCGTGGCCGCCAATTCGCCGTTCATCCAGTTGGCCACAAGCTTGCCCTGTTTGCTTGCCAAGGCCGCCTCTTCAAAGAAGGCTGCTTGGGCACGGCCGGTGGTGAGCAGGCGCGCATCATAATCGCTCACGCCGAAATCGGCCACAAAGCGCTGCGCCATCTCGCCCGGCAGCTCCGGCATTTCATCGCGCGCTTTTTGCATTTGACCGTCTGAAATCATCACCGGCAGCAAATCGGGGTCGGGAAAATAGCGGTAATCGTGCGCATCTTCTTTTAAGCGCATCACGCGGGTTTCGCCTTTATCGGGGTCAAACAGCATGGTGGCCTGCTCAACCTTGCCGCCGTCTTCGATGATTTCAATCTGCGCTTCCACCTCATAATTAATCGCCTGCTCCAAAAAGCGGAACGAATTGAGGTTTTTAATCTCGCGGCGGGTGCCGAATTCGGCCTGCCCTTTGGGGCGCACCGACACATTCGCATCCATGCGGAACGAGCCCTCGGCCATATTGCCGTCGCAAATATCCAGCCACGTCACCAAGCCGTGCAGCGCTTTGGCATAAGCCACCGCCTCGGCCGCCGAGCGCATTTCCGGCTCGGAAACCACTTCCAGCAAAGGCGTGCCGGCGCGGTTCAAATCAATGCCGGTGGCGCCGTTTAAGCCTTCGTGCACCGATTTTCCTGCATCTTCTTCCATGTGCGCGCGGGTAACATTGATGGTTTTCACCTCATCACCCACCACAATTTCCAGCCTGCCCTCGGCTACAATCGGCAAATCGAGCTGGCTGATCTGATAGCCTTTGGGCAAATCGGGATAGAAATAGTTTTTGCGGTCAAACACGTTTTTCTGATTGATTTTCGCACCCAGCGCCAAACCGAGCTTGATGGCCTTGGCCACCACTTCACGGTTCATCACCGGCAACACGCCCGGCAGCGCACACTCCACCACGCTCGCATGCGCATTCGGCTCCGCGCCAAACGCCGTTGACGCGCCGCTGAAAATTTTGGATTGGGTGTTGAGCTGGACATGAATTTCCAGCCCGATTACGGTTTCCCAGGTCATTATCAAGTTCTTTCAAATAGAAAATATTTTAAACTATTGGCGTAAAACCCATTGCCAATAATTCATATTGTAAGGTTTTACACCACAACGGCAATTCCGTTTCCAGTGACATAATATTTTGCTGATGCAGCCAAAAAATAATTTTGGGCTGCTCCGATGAATTGTCGTAAATAAAAGCTTCATCACAGCATGCCAATGCCAATAATAGATGCTTTTGACTACTTTTATAGCGCTGGCGAATGGTTTGTTCATCAATAGAATGGTCGCCAGCCCGAACACGAGCAGCAACCCGCGCTAAATTGATTGCCACATCATCAACCGCCACATAATTTAGCCGAACATAACCCTTTTGCTCGCGCCGATTTCATCCGATTTAAAATAGAATAACCGGACAAAGTAGATTCCATTGAAAATGAAATATGATGCTTAATGGCAAACTGAAATAGCTCAATCGCTTTTCTGCCTGCCTCAAAATCTACCAAACGCGGTGATTTGGGGTTTAATTGCATGGCGATATGATCAGAGTCAATCACAATTTGCACGGTATCTTGATTAAAAGCCCTTAACGTTGATTTACCCGCGCCATTGGTACCACAATAAAAAATAGCCACATTATTCGGCATGACTACTCACTCTCTCCGTGCCGTTTGGATAATGCTCAACCAAATCACCGTTTTCACGCCGAAACGTCACGATTTCATGTTGCTTTTTCTCTGCCATCCATGCGCTAAACAACACTTTCAGCTGTCGCTGTTTTGCCAGAATTTCTTCACGCTTAGTCATCATTATATTCTCCCGCAAGCATGCCCTATTATAGATAGGCCGTCTGAAACTATCGCGGCAACAGCTTCATCAATTTGCCGTTGCTGCTGTCGCTCACAATATAAATAAAACCGTCGGGCGCTTGGCGCACGTCGCGCACGCGCTCACCGACATTGATTTTCTCTTCGCGCACCACCCGTTCGCCATCCAGCGTGAGGCGGGCAACGTAACCGAATTTGAGCGAGCCTGCCAGCAGATTACCGCGCCAGTCGCTGCCGTAAGGATTGCTGCCGACAAATGCCATGCCTGAAGGGGCCATCGATGGATCCCAGTAATACAAAGGCTGCTCCATGCCGGCTTGGGCGGTGATGCCCGCGCCGATTTGGCCGCCGCCGTAATCTTTGCCATAGGCGATCACCGGCCAGCCGTAGTTTTTGCCGGCGGCAATCAGGTTGATTTCATCGCCGCCTTGTGCGCCGTGCTCGCTCGCCCACAAGCGGCCTTGCGCATCCAGCGCCATGCCTTGGATATTGCGGTGGCCGTAGCTCCAGATTTCGCCGCGTGCGCTGCTTTGTTGCACAAACGGATTATCGGCGGGCACGCTGCCGTTACGGCTCAGGCGCACGATTTTGCCGATGTGGCTGCCCAAATTTTGCGCCTCTTCGCTGCGGCTGCCTCTGTCGCCCATGCCCAGATAAATATATCCGGGCGCCAGCGCAATGCGGCAACCGAAATGGCGGTTGCTGCGCACTTTCGGCGCTTGGCTGAACAAGGTTTTCACTTGCGAAAGGCGGCCGCCCTCGGGCGACAATATGCCCTCGGCCAAGGCGGTGCTGTTGCCGCCGCTACCCGGCTCGCTGAAGCAGAAATACACGCGGCCGTTATCGGCAAAGTTTTCATCCAATGCGACATCAAGCAAACCGCCCTGCCCGCCGACATCGATTTTCGGCAAGCCTGTCACCGGTGCGGAAATCCGACCTTGCGCATCCACCACGCGCAAATCGCCGCTGCGCTCGCTGATTAAAAAGCGGCCGTCGGGCAGAAAAGCCAAGCCCCAAGGGTGGTTTAGGCCGGTGGCCACGGTTTGCCAGCGCCATTGCTGCGCCGCTTCTTGCGGCTGGGCGCGGGTTGCGGTAGTCAAAACCGTTTGCACTACACCGGCAGATGCGGTTTGCGGGGCTGCCTCAGCGAGGCCGTCTGAAACATTTTCAGCACAGGCCGCCGCGCTTAAGGCCAGCAGCACGGGCAATGCCAAACGGGCGGGGGCAAACGGTTGCTTCAGTATACTCATGGCAGCGCTCCTTTTTGTTTGGTCAAACCGGTCACTCTTGTCTTGGCCGAGTTTGATACAAGCCTTGCGGCTTAGCTCTTCCCTAGGGTCTGTTCACATTTCATCCGTGCGTAAGATCATCCGTGCGTAAGATTTTGAGCGCAAAAGCACGCTTGCAAGGCGAAAAGCGCAGCAAGGTTGGACACCTTGCGAGCATTTTCAACG
>ERZ650312.1625-NODE-1625-length-12575-cov-5.080032_pt1 | contig 12575 bp, 10 predicted proteins | sample MGYA00376248_ERZ650312 | MGnify/ENA primary metagenome ERZ650312 (study PRJEB26733, sample SAMN07839316) | wastewater metagenome | biome: urban; feature: wastewater treatment plant; material: waste water | place: USA: North Carolina | collected 2016-07-28 ... | reverse complement strand
AGCGGTCAACCAGATGACGGCGGCGGTGGAAGAAGTGGCCAACAATGCCGTCAGCACGGCAGATGCTTCCAAAGGTGCCGACCAGACGACGCAACAAGGCCGTGAGCAGGTCAATCAGGCGCTGGCGTCCATCGAACTGCTGGTCAGTGATGTCTCCGAGACGGCCGGGGAGATCGAGCAACTGGCGAACGGTGCCAGTGAAATCAGCCGCGTGCTGGATGTGATCGGCACTATTGCCGGACAGACCAACCTGCTGGCGCTCAATGCCGCCATCGAGGCGGCGCGGGCTGGCGAAGCCGGACGGGGGTTTGCGGTGGTGGCCGACGAGGTGCGGGCGCTGGCATACCGGTCGCAGGAGTCGACCGTGGAAATCGAGCAGATGATTGCGGGCATCCAGTCGGGCACTGGCCGCTCGGTTGAGGCCATGCACAACAGTCAGCAACGTGCGACCGGGACGCTGCAGCAGGCTCAGGCGGCCGGGCAGGCGCTGGAAGTGATTGCCGAAGCCATTGCCGCGATCAACCAGCGTAATCTGGTTATCGCCAGTGCCTCGGAAGAACAGGCGCAGGTCGCTCGCGAGGTGGATCGCAACCTGGTCAATATCCGCGACCTGTCGCTGCAGACCTCGGCAGGTGCCAACCAGACCAGTGCGTCAGCGCAGGAGTTGTCACGCCTGGCAGTCGACCTCAATGGTATGGTGGCGCAGTTCAAGGTGTAATGCTCGCTTCGCGATTTGATCTGTATAAAAATACAGAGAATTGCAGCAGGCCCGATAAACAAGCCGTCTTCGGAGTGAGTTGTCATTTAATGGCAACATCGCTCTGCAGGCGGTTTTTTCTTTCGGGTCGGTATAACCATGTGAGCATGTAAAGGAGCATTGATTGGACGCGTTTATTGCCTGGATAAATAACCCGCTTGTACAAAGCGCTGTTATATCCCCACTTATCGGCGCCATATTGGGGCTGCTATTTGGCGGATTCAACAACTCACCTCCGCCGGCAGCGCCTGTCACAGTGCAGCAGACCGTTATCACCTTCAGGCAAACGGTCGTGGTAAATCAAAGCCGGGGAACATCCTCTTCTTCGGACGACGTGTGGGCTTACCTTGGCGCACTGTTCCTGGTCGTGGCCGTTGTCATCTGGGGGTATAGCCGTTACGCCAGTGACATCCTGCACTATTGGCTGAGTGGAGTGTTTTCCTGCACGGCGTTTATCCTGGCGGCTGGTTTGGCCTCTGCCATCCGGGGGCAATACAACAGCGCGGAATGGGGCTGGTATATCTTCACGCCCCTGGTGGCAGTGGGCGCCTCCATCTACCTGACCGAACTGGCGCAGGCAGGCATTATTGCCGGCGCCCGTGAGGCGGCTTTCCGCTATGGAATCATTGATTACTATTTTGATGTACTGGATGACGAGCACCGGATCTGGATACTGTCCCAGCTCTTCGGGGTCGTGATGGGGATCGGCGCAACGCTTGCTGCGGCACTCCGATCGCTGCATTACCTCGCCCTGATGAACCAGCGGGCCAGCGGCACGCTGTCCTCGGTCTGGTTTTCCCTGGCCCGATACACCCGGTTTTCCGCGCGGGCCAGCGGCGTCGTGCTGCTGATCATGTTGCTTGGCGCGGCCTACTTCATGCTCTCGGGCCAGGCGTATGAACTGTGGATGCGACGAGGCTAGCCGGCGACTAGCGTCCCACATACAGCGTGACGATCTGGGGCCGTTCATGGCCGAGTTCATGGCTGATAATCTGGCGAGCCTGCGCATCGATCTGGCGCTGGGCCGGGGTCAGCGTGCCCGTGGTCGGCCCGCCCGCAGCCGGCGCCTGCCAGCCGGTCAGCGCCTCATATCTTGCCTGGGCGTACTGATGGCGCAGGCCATGCATATTGCTCAGTCCAGCCGCCTTGCACTGGCCGTCATACACATGCTGCTGCTGGATATAGGACTTGTGCGCCGGGATCAGCGAACCGGCTCTGGCCAGTGTCCGGGCAACATCGAGCACTGCGCGTTGCTGCGGTGTCGTGATGGGGACGCTGCGCGGTTTGCCGCCTTTCGTCCATGAGCCTTTGAGCGCGATGTGATCACCCCGGTCGGCCCAGGTCGGCTGGAACTTGATGCACTCCTGGCGGCGCAGCCCGAAGGCGGCCTGCAGGCGCAGGCTCATTTTCACGTATGGATCACGAATGGTGTCCAGGCGCTCGTCCAGGGTCTGCGCCTTGCTCTGGTTGGTGCTGTACTGGCGCTCAGGAATGCCGAGCTGGCGGTTGTCGGCAGGCAGCAGCCCCCCTTTGCCGATTTTTTCCGCCCACCAGCGCAGGTGACTCAGGCGGTTTTTCAGGGTGCCGGTCGACAGTCCCTGTGCCTGCCACTGACTGAGCAGTGCATCAACGTGTTTGCCCTTGAGCGAGCGGGCCTGCATCTGGTTGAACCCGGCATCACGTAACTGACGGGCCATCAACGTCAGGGAGCGCTGCCGGTCTGCCTGCGTGGCAAAGCTGCCGTCACGGTTGCGTCGGCATAGCTGTTTCAGCGTCCAGGTCAAATCATCCACGGTGTTCTCCTGTGTAGCGGGTATGGCGTCTTGCTGAGAGGGTGATCGGTAAGTGTTATTGCCAACTCGCTATTGCGAGATCCCCGAAGGGCGAAGGGCCTGGGTGCTCAGTACACCCGTTGCCTCGGTATGAGGCGTCCGCCTTGCTTCCTGTGGGAAGACCGGGCGGCATGTCATCGTGCGTAGTGCATGGATCAACCTCCTGTGGATGGGATAAGGGAAAGCTCCCGACTGATGACGACAGCGGGCATGGGACAGACAGGCAGCAGGACGCTGCGGCGGATGGGCCGACGCCGGATGGCTCAGTGAGAAACGTGGCCCCCCTGTTGCAGGGCGGCGCGCAAATGGGCCTGGCGCACCTGGGGTGGCTTCATCCTTGCGGACAGGCACTTGCAGAAGCCGGTGCCTTTGGGGTGGCCGGATGGATACGGCCTGCGCAATGACGGCGCATGGAAGCTGCGCCAGCATGTCCGGCATTACACCTGCCGGCAGGTCACTACGGGATCAGTATCGCGGGGCATCATCATGCGCGACAGCGACAATAGGATGCTGTCCCGGCCCGTATTGTTGCGGCGGTTCGCGGTGTCGTCACTGCGGTGGGCAGTGACGACACGCTCAGGCTACGGAGGCAGTTCTGGCGCAGGGTAATGGCCTTCAACTGGCGCATCAAGCGAGGAGGCCGGCTGTTGTCTGCAGCCCCCCTCGGTATGCGGCTCTTGCTTTGCGCCACTGACGCGGCCTACGGCCTTGTCGGCTGCCTGAGCAGTCAGGACAGCTCCATGTCCTGACTGCTCAGGCAGCGCTGTGGTGCGCGCTTGATGACATGCGTTTCATGCCGGGTCAGTCCGCCATCCCTTGTCTTGTACAAGCCTGGCGGCCAACTCGCCGACACTTGCGGGCCTGTTCAGCATGCTGCGCATTTGGGCGATATGTGCCTTGACGACTTCCGGCGCAGCGGGCTTGAAAGCGGGGGCGGGTTCAGGCCGTGGCTGCGGGGTGGCCGATGTTTTTACCGATGCGGGAGAGCTCTCGGGCTGGCGCAGTTTGCGGCCAGCCCAAAAGCGGAACTCTCCGGCCAACACCCGCTTGATCAACCCAAAGAAGTAGGCGATGACGTTGTGCACGCCGCCGCTCTGGCTGCGGGCCTGCAACTCATCGAGGACATCCTGGCGCTGCTGCTCGGGCAACCGATGCAAGGCGGTTTGAATGTCCTGCTGCTGCCTGGGCTTGACGCCCTCAAGGCAAGGTGGCAATGGCAGGCTGGGGGATTTTTCGTTTTCGCCTGGACGGTACGTATGTTTTTTATACTTACACAAACTATACGTAGGCGCAGAATCCGGTGTTTCCTGGCGGGGGGGGCTGTTCTGCTGCATAACCCTCGGCGGGCTGACAGACTTCATATCCGGGCTGGTTTCTTCCGCAAGCGTTTTCGGCTCGATAGTCGAGGCTGGCGGCGGCGCATCATCGTTATCGTCTTCAATGTCGCTGTCGGCTGGTGCCTGAGCCAGCGTGGCCTGGATATATGTCGCCACCCGCGATACCTGGTTGTTCTCATGCCCTGCGGACTCATGCAGCAGTTGAGGCAGGTCAGGGTCAATTTCGCAAGCTTGGGCAAAGGCATGGGGGTGCTCATGTACCTGATACCTCTCGCTCAACACATTGCTGGTCAGCGGATCGCGCTGCTGGCCGACCAGACTGATCCAGCCGGTCAGGCGCAACACCACCAGCACACGCCATGCGGTTTCGTAGCCAGCCTTTTGGCCGAGCGGGATTGAGGTTAGGTAGCGCCGCAATTGTCCAAGGCTGGCGAGTGAGCTGGTTCCGTCTGAGGCGCGCAGCATGCGCAGTACCTGCCAGCCGTTGCGTTCAAGTGGCGTCAGGCGCGTGTCGAGCATCAGAGCGGTGGGTGTGGTGAGCAGGGTGTTGTCTTGATCGGCATTGTGGCGGGATACGGTCATGTCGGTGTCTCCAGAAGTTGCAGGCATATCGCCCGATACCGTGCATCTCACTGAAGTTCTGTTTCCTTGTCTGGAAACAATACGTTCTGCGGCATAACCGTATTACCTACGGGGGGCGATGGCGGTGCGTGCTGGTGTAGAGCTGCGGTTACATGCTGGAAGTTTCTGCGTGATCAGCGCCGCCGACTGGCGCTACCGCGGAGGACGTGTGAATGACGACTGGTACAGCGGTGTGATTGGGGGATGAGGCCGTTGCCTGGCCTGCCACAACGACCAAGCCTGTTGTTCGGCCAGATACTGACGCGCCGTGCCTAGCCCGGCCAGTTCCAGCCTGTGCGCAAGTTCGGCACGGATCGGCGCATGGCAGTTGATTACTTGGTGCAGGCGGCGGGCACTGTATCCCAGGTGCGCTGCCAGGGCGTCGAGACTTATACCAAGCGCCGGAAGTACATCAAGGCGTAGCGCTTCACCTGGGTGGGGAGGGTTATACATAGTCATGGCTTGACCGTCGCCGGTTTTGCGTTAGGACTGTTGTAGTTGTTCGAGCAGACTGGTCAGCCAGTCGGGGCGAGAAGTGCTCTGCTCGTTCCGGCCGAAGAAGGCATCCAGGATGTAGCGGTTCTGTTCCAGCCCGGTGCTAGCCGCGTCGGAACGCTGTGATTTACCGATCACCTGATCCAGCGTAATTCCCGCCGCTGCGCCTTTCTCGGTCACCGTCCAGACGCCGTTGACGTTGGTGATGTCCGGCTCGAAGGGCTTGAGCTTCACGTCCTCGGAAGCGCTCAGCACGATGTTGTCCTTGATGCTGATGACCGGGGTATAGGTGGCGAATCGGCTGTCGAGCGAGGATTGCGCGCTGCCTTCGCTGGAGAACTTTGTCACCATCTGTTCGAGGAAGCCGAGGTCGCTGGTATTGCTCAAGGCGCCGTAGCCCGGATCGAGAATGTGGCGCAGGAAGCCCTGGTCGAGGCGGGTGCTGCTGATCGCAGTGCCGTTCAGGATGCGCTCGGCGGTGGCGGCGTCCTGCTCGTTGAAGCTGACCGTGAGCTGACGCCCCTGGACGTCGTAGTGGGTGCCGTTGTTGAAGTTCGAGCTCAGCCGGCCATTGTCGTGCTGGCGATAGTCGCCGAGTTCTTCGGCCAGGCGATCCACATGGGTCAGATCGGTGCCCTGTTCCTGGGCATAGGCGTACATCTCCGCGACCAGCGCGCGATCCTCGCGGGTGAGGAACTCGAAGGCGCTGCGACCGATGTTGCTGGTGCTCATGCCCTGGGCGCCGTTGGCGACCTCGGGCTCGGTGCCGCCGAACAGGCGCGAGACCATGAGGTCGTACCCGACGGTGCCGGATGTGCTGGCGGCTGATGATGCCGTGGTGACCTCACTGGCGGACTGCGTGGCGGATGACGATTGCGTTGCCACAGGTGAAGACGCGCCATCCGTTTCCTTGCGGGCGTAGGGGCCTGCGGAGACCAACTGCTCGATCAGGCTGGTGGCGCTGCTGCCCTTGCCTTCGGCCCGATGGGTCATGTAGTTGAAATCGAGGTCGATCTTCTGCTGCAGGTCGGCAGCGTAATCCTCGGGGTACTGCGCCTGCTCAATGGCCGGCAGGCTCTTGTAGTGTTCGAGCACTTCGCTGAAGAAGTTGGTGAGCTTGCCGGTGCGGTTGTATTCGTCCATGGCTTTCGCTACGGCCTTCTGCCTCCAGGCTTCTTCTTGGCTATAGGCTTCTTCCCAGGCCGCACGGCGTTCGTTGGTGGTGAAGGTGCCGCTGTCGTCGTAGGTGATCAGGGCCAGTTGATCGCGGGACATACCCTTGAAGGGATTGCTGCCGGAACCATTGACGAAGCTGGTGGCCTGCTTGGCACGGGCCAGCAACTCAGGGTCGTCGGTGTTAGGCACTTCGGCGTTGTGCTGGGCCTTGTTGGCGAAATAACTGTCGCCCGTAATCTGGTTGAGTAGTGCAGTGGCCTTCTGGCCCAACTCCTTGTGGCTGAGGCTGGTATCGCGGGTCTCGGCGCGCACAGCCGCCTCGCTCAACTGGCGGGCCAGGTTCGAGACGGTGCTGGAGGTGCCGGTGCTGCCCGTGCTTGTGGTGGCACCGGTCTTGTCGTCAGCAGCTACGGGTTGGGCCGTGGCACTGGTACTGCTGCCAGTCACGCGGCTGCTGGACAGGGATGTGTAGGTAGTGATACCGACCATGGTTGCTCTCTATGCGCATGTCGCTGCGACGTATCTATCCGAAAAGACTCATACTTTACGTACATAACGGCACGTTGGCGAAAAACTTTAGGCTCCGCTTGCCAAAGGACTGCTGATTGGCGTAGAGGGGCGCCATGGGGCAAGCAGACCGCATGGCGCCCCGCCAAGGTGGCTAGTAGCTGTAGCGGTAGGTCACAGTGTCGCTGCCGGCGGGATAGCCCGGCTGCTGGCCGCCCTGCACACGGTGGCGAATGATGACTCTGGCGCCATTGCCGAAGCTCTGGCCGTTATAGGTGGTCAGCGTGCCGGAAGAGTTCGGCAGGATGGCCGTGCAGCTTACCGGGTTGCTGTTGTAGGGGCGGTAGTAGCACAGTTCGACAGTCTCGCCTGTGTTGTTCGGGTAGGACGTCGTGCTCCAGTCGATGCCCTGCAATGTCTTGGTTTTGTTACCCGTGCCACTGGGAAAGTCGGAACTGATCAAGCCGAACTGGGCCAGCCCGGTGCCGTTGTTGACCACGATTATGATATCGGGACTGTCGGTCTTGGTGATGGTCGCGTCGATCGCATAGCCATATGACGATGCCAGGATCAGCGACAGCGCGAGCAGTTTCGTTGCGAGTAGCTTTTTCATAATGTTCTCTTTCCTGCTTTGAAATGATTGATGCCGTTACAGAGGCCCCGGCTAAGCGCAGCATGGCGCGGGGCGTGCCGTTACGGTGTAGCGAGCTACTTGATCGTGAATTCGACCGCCCATGCATGCGTGGAGATGTTGGTCGAGGTGATGGTGGCGGTACAGGTGGCGCCGCCGCTGGCGGTGTACGACTTGTTCCACGAGGGAACCTTGATGCCGCCGGAGGTGTACCCATTCACGTAGTTCGTGTTGAAGACGCAGGTCTTGTTGCCGATCTTGTAGCGGACGACCGCATAGTTAACATCGGGTGAGATGGTGCTTTGTACCGAGTAGGTATTAGTGGCGCCCGGTGGTACGGAAGCGGCGGGTTTGGGCGTTGCGTTGGCGTAGGTGCTGGTTTCGTTGCTACCGACGATGCTGTACGCCGCATCGGCTGTGCCCAGATTCTTGATGGTGATCGCGACAGGCGGCCCCGCATGAGCCGCACCAGCGGCGGACAGTGCAGCGGTAGTGAGCAGAGCGAGCAGCGATTTGCGTGCGTGCATATTGGACATCTCCATATGATGGATATAGGCATTGCATTTCGACACGGACGTGTCGCGGTGGGTGTTGCTCTGGGCGCGCGACCCGATCCGGGTATGCCGGGCCAGTGCTGCGAAGGCGGGACAAACAAGGCGGAGGCGATGCACGATGTGTCGTTGCCACCGGAGGGCGGCGTAAATGCCTTGAATATTTCGAGGGATGAAGGTGGGCCGCCACGGGTGTTGAAGCACCGTGCGAACCGGACTTGCCTGGCGGGAATCGATTGATGCGATCCATTGCGCCGCTCCCTGCGTCATCGTCATAGTCCATGACGAATCATCGAGATGGATATTTAGTTGTCCTGGCGGATGAAATCAAAGCAACCCGACGAATGGCAGAAAACTGATTCAGATCAATGGAATATGGCAAAGTGATGAACACGGCATCGCGGAACTGTTCATTGCCTCCGGAAACTCGTGGACTGGTGTGTGCCGCAGCACCCTGCGCCGCCGTTCATGGTGCGGATTCCAAGAGCTGGACATAGCCGGATTCAAGGCCGAAGACTTCGATGCCCTGCGGAACTGCGCGGCCGGGGGTGACGGCGACTTGCCGCGATGCTTCGTGCATGGTCTTGCGATGAATGACGAAGGTGCTTCCCTCGCCGCTCTGGTGCAGAGCCTCTGCCGGCAGCGCCAGGCCGTTTTCGGCGCGGTAGGTGACGATGGCCAGTCGCGCACTCATGCCCAGGCGTATGCGTTGCAGCTGTGCCGGAAGCAGCGGGTCGATGGCAACGGTGACCTCGTAGGTGGTGCCGCCGCCGTACATCTCGGAGGGCGTGCCCTGCACGCCGATGGCCTCGATACGGCCCTGCAAGGCGGTGCCGTCGAAGCCGTCGCCGGTGATCTGTACCGGCATGCCCTCGCTCAACTGGTGCAGATCGGCTTCTTCGACGCGGGAGACCGCCTTGATCCGTTCAAGGCTGGTCAGCTCGAACAGGGGGGTGCCCTGGGTGGCACGCATGCCTGGCTGGAGCATGGGCACGCTGCCGCCGCCTTCCTGCTTGCGTGGGCGCAAGACGATGCCGGCGAACGGGGCATGCAGTTCGCGCTGTGCGTGCAGGGTTTGCAGGGCCTGGTAGCGCGCTTGCGCGTTGGCCAGTTCCATGTCGGCGATCTGACGATTCTCGCCCTTGCCCTTGTCCAGCGCGGCATGCAGTTCGGCCTGCGAGGCGGCCAGGTCGAGTTGCTGCGTGCGGGCTTGCTGCTCCAGGGCATCGACTTCCATGCGCGCCACGATGCCGCGCTCGAACAGGCGGCGGGTGTCGGCGAGCTTGCCTTGGGTGTCGGTCAGGCCCAACTGGGCATTGGTCATGGCCCGCCGCGCGCGGGCCACTTCCTCGCCTTGCGGCCAGTTCTGCATGTCCTGCACGGTGCGCTGGGCTTTCAACTGCGCGGCCAGCGCCTCGCGCAACTGGATATCCAACTGCGTGGTGTCGAGCGTCAGCAGGTGTTGGCCACGCTCGACCCGCTGGCCCTCGGCAACGGCCATGTCCTGTACCAGTCCCTCGAACGGCGCGGCGAGGGTCGTTTGGGTGGCGGCCTCGATGCGCCCGACCAGGCCGAGGTGGTTCTCCAATGTTTGCGGTTGCACGTGCAGCCAGCGGTCGTCGGGCGCGGTGGCCGTGGGCCGGGCCTGGTAGGCGAAGGCCACAGCCAGGCCGAGCAGGATGAGGCCGCCGGCGAGCCAGCGGCGGCCATGACGAGTGCGCAGGATAGCGGGGCGTCTAATCGTTGAGGTCAATGTCCCAGCTCTCCAAGGTGGTGCCTAGCGTCTGGTCCAGGTGGGCCTGGGTGTTGAGGTAGGCGATCAGTGCGTTGAGACGTGCGCTTTCGGCATTGCGCAGGTCGGACTCGAAGCTCAGCACCTGGAAGTTGCTGGAGCGGCCGGCCTGCAGTTTTTCGCGTTCGATGTCCAGCTTGCGGCGCGAGAGGTCGCGTGCGCGCTGGGCGATTTCGTACTGGCGCCAGCGGGTGCTGAGGTCGCGCACGGCATCGCCGACGTCGCGCTCCAATGACTGGCGCGCATCGGCCAGGCGGATGTCCTGGTTCTCCACGGCCACGCGGGCGCGCACTTCGGCCTGGCGCCGGCTGAGATCGCCGATGGGGATATCGACCTGGATGCCGGCGTAGCCTTCCCAACTGCGGGTGGTGTCGTGGCCGGTGGTGCCTGGGTAGCGGTCGCGAACCTGGGTGGCGCCGCCGACCAGCGAGACGTCCCACAGCTTTTCATTGCGGGCGACGGTGTGGTTGATGGCGGCCTGTTCAGCGGCGATCAACTGGGTCAGGTAGGTGGGCTGCTGCTCTTGTGCGGCGGTGAGCGCCTGGGCCAGGCCGAACTCGATGCGGGTAGCGTCGAGGGTGTCGGCAGCGCGGATCTGCGTGCGCAGATCCAGGGCGAGCAGGCGCAGCAGTTCCAGTCGGCTGGCGTCGAGCTGGTTGGCGGCTTCTTCGACCGCGAGCTCCTGGGTGGCGACGTCGGCTTCGGTTTGCACGATCTCGAATTCGGCCATGCGGCCTGCGGTGATCATCGCCCGATTCGCCGCCAGCAACTGGCGCGAGCGTTCCAGGGCATCGCGAGCGATTTGCAACTGCTCCTGGGCGCGCAGCAATTCGCGGTAGGCGGTGATGACCTGGGTGATGGTGTCCGAGACGGTGGCCTTGAGGGCCAGGCGGTTGGCCTGTTCGGCGAGCCGGGCCAGGCGTACCGGGGCGGTGGCCACGTCGCGGCCGGCGCCGCGCAGCAATGGCTGGATGACGGTGAAGGTGGCGCCGTCGTTGCGGGTACGGCCGGCTCGGTCGGCCTGGGTGAGCTGGTTGCTCCACGACAGGCTGAACTGCGTGCCGTACTCGCCCAGCAGGGTGGCCTGCGGGATGACTTCGCTTTGCCGGTAGCGGTCGTCCTGGTTGCGGTTGGCAAGGTGGCGGCCGCTGAGCACCAGCTTGGGTGTGAAGCGATCCTCTTCCACCCGCAGGTCGAACTTCTGCGCGATGCGTTCGAGGTAGGCGCTGCGGATGGCGCGGTTGTCGCGCAGGCCCAGGAACACGGCGTCGCCCAGGGTCAGGTCGATGGTCTGCGCGTTCAGCGAGACGGCCTTGCCGGGCATCGCGGGTTGGGTGGGTGCGAGCGGCCCGGCCAGAACCGGGTGTGCCAGCACGGCCAAACACAAGGCGACGAAGCGGGGGGCCGGTCTAATCATCGCGCAGGGCCTGTACGGGTTGCAGACGCGCGGCCGCCAGGGCGGGATGCAAGCCGAAGAACAGGCCGACCGCCAGGGAACTGCTCATGCCCAGGAGGAGCGAGAGCGGGGCCAGGGTGAAGGGCCAGCCGGAGAGGCGGACGAAGGCATAGGCGGCCGCCAGGCCGACGCCGGCACCGAGTACGGCGCCGGCGATGGAGAGCGTGGCGGCTTCCATCAGGAACAGGTTGCGGATATCGCTGGCTCGGGCGCCAAGTGCCATGCGGATGCCGATTTCCCGGCGGCGCTCGGCGACGTTCATAAGCATGACGTTCATGACGCCCACGCCGCCGACCAGCAGGGAAATGCCGCCCAGCCCGGCGAGCAGGTAGGCGAAGGTGTTGGCCTGGCGGGTGAGTCCGTCGAGCAGTTGCTGGGGAACCTGCACTTCGGCTTCACGGCCGCGGGCCATGCCGTCAAGGTAGGTCTTCAGGGCAGCGGCGGCGGCGTTCAGTTCGGGCGTGTCCCGCGTGCGAGCGATGACGCTGCCGATTTCCGGCGCGGGCCGCAGCCGGCGCATGCCCTCGATGGGGACGAAGACCGATTCGTCCGCCGCAACGGGAATCAACGGATTGGGTGCCAGGCTGGCCGCGATACCGATCACCTCGAACAGGTATCCTTCGATTGGCAGGCGGTCGCCCAACTGCAAGGGGGCGCCTGGGCGGCCCAGGTCGCGGGCCACGCGCGCGCCGACGACGACATAGGTGGCATGGCGGTCGAAGCTGGACAGGAAGCGGCCCTGCTCCAGCCGCAGCCCCAGCACGGCGGCCAGACCGTTGCTGGTGCCTGCGATGGTGGCTTCCGCCGCGCGCCCCCGGTGTGGGATGCGGGCCGAATGCAGGATGAGTGGCGCGGCGTGTTCGATCATCGGCAAGGCGGCGCCGAGCGCCTGGATGTCGAGGCGGCTGGGGGCGGGCCTGTCGCTGCCGGGCTGGGGCGGGAAGGTGGCGACCAGGGTGTTGGTGCCCAGGCCCTTGAAGGTGCTGATGGCTTCGTTGGCGGCGTTGTGGCCGATGTTGAGCAGCGCAATGGGTGATGTGATGTATTTCGTCAGCAACGGATATATCGTATTCATGCCGGATGTGCATTTCACCATAGGAACACCGGGACAGAGTAGTTATGATGCAGTAGTAAGCGGAACGAAATACTTGATAGAGCAGGGGATAGCGCATCCGGGAAAAATAGGTCTTCAGGGACATAGTTGGTCAGGTTTCCAAACTAGTTATCTGGTGACGAAGACGGATATATTCGCTTGTGCTAATATCGGGGCTCCTATTACTGATATGGTAACCGGTTATTTGGGTATTCGTGGTGGAAGCGGTTTGCCGCGTTATTTCATGTATGAAGAATGGCAAAGCCGTATGGGAAAGAGTTTGTGGGAAGCCAAAGATAAGTATTTGGCAAGTTCTGCTATCGTGGA
>ERZ650312.1624-NODE-1624-length-12588-cov-14.377404_pt1 | contig 12588 bp, 10 predicted proteins | sample MGYA00376248_ERZ650312 | MGnify/ENA primary metagenome ERZ650312 (study PRJEB26733, sample SAMN07839316) | wastewater metagenome | biome: urban; feature: wastewater treatment plant; material: waste water | place: USA: North Carolina | collected 2016-07-28 ... | reverse complement strand
TTTTAACAGCCGTTGGTGGTGGAACAATTAGAGATATTTTAATAAATAGAGTTCCATCTATTTTAGTATCTGAATTTTATGCTACTGTTGCGTTAATTATTGCAACTATTATGTTTATGCTAGAAGAATTTGGAATTAGAAATTTAGCTTCAATAACGATAGTTTTCATATTTGGTGTAGCTTGTGTCCCAGTAATCGTTATAGAGAACGGCTTCTTCAAGTTGTTCAATCTGAAAGAGCTTTTGCCCCGCCACTTCCTTGATGAAATGTTGCTTGATGAAATCCACTTCAAACAATTTGCTTAAAAGTGCTTCATCATAATTTCGTAAATCATCCGTGAGTTTGGAACGGTTCAATTCTTCTCCGACAAAATATTTGTCGCCAAAAGATACCAAAGCCGTTTTCAACTCGTCAAAAATTTTCGGTTCAATCTTTGCCATATGTGTCATCTCCTTAATAGTTTATCTCTTAAATTATAGCATTAAACGCCTTACACGTGTTAGCGAGAGCCAAAAGAATCCTCCCACCGACAACCATTCAGTGAGAGGATTTTTGGCGACAGTTTTGGAGACAATTCAAATCATTTTGTGTCTCCGAACGTCACTTGAGTTTTAGCTAAATGCAGTAAAATCAACGTTTCTGGTGTTATAAAGTGTCACTACTTTATTCCCACTCAACTGTTGCTGGTGGCTTACTTGTGATATCGTAGACAATGCGGTTGACGTGAGCTACTTCATTTACGATACGGACAGAGATTTTCTGAAGAACTTCCCAAGGAAGTTTGGCGAAGTCAGCCGTCATTCCATCGACAGAAGTGATAGCGCGAATAGCAATCGTATAGTCGTAAGTACGACCATCTCCCATAACACCCACTGAGCGTACGCCAGTATTGACCGTGAAATACTGCCAAACATCGCGGTCTAGACCAGCTTTGGCAATCTCTTCGCGTAAAATAGCATCTGAATCACGAACAGTTTGGAGTTTTTCTTCTGTAATTTCACCCATAACGCGGATAGCAAGACCAGGACCAGGGAATGGCTGGCGCCACACAACTTCGTCAGGCATGCCGAGAGCAGTACCTAGGGCACGAACTTCATCTTTAAATAATGTATTGAGTGGCTCGATCAGTTTGAATTGCATATCTTCAGGCAAACCACCAACATTATGGTGAGATTTGATGGTTTCAGCTGTATCTGTACCAGACTCAATGATATCTGTATAAAGTGTTCCTTGAGCCAAGAATTCAACATCTGTTAACTTGCTCGCCTCATCGTCAAATACGTAAACAAATTCATTACCGATGATTTTACGTTTTTTCTCTGGATCAGATACGCCAGCTAGCAAATCTAAGAAGCGTTTAGCCGCATCAACACGGATAATATTCAGTCCAAATTTACCGCTTAGCATTTCCATGACTTGATCGCCTTCATTTTTACGAAGAAGACCGTGGTCAACAAAGATACAAGTCAATTGATCACCGATAGCACGTTGAAGAAGAACACCAACGACAGATGAGTCAACACCACCAGAGAGACCGAGTAAGACTTTCTTATCGCCAACTGTTTGACGAATTTTTTCGATTTCAGTTTCTATGAAGTTTTCCATCGTCCAATCGCCACGTGCACCACAGATGCCAAATGCGAAGTTTTTCAAAATGTCATTGCCATGAATAGAATGACGAACTTCTGGGTGGAATTGGATACCGTAGATACGGCGTTCCGTGTTTTCAATTGCAGCGTAAGGACAGTCAGATGAAAGACCAACAAGATGGAAATTTGCTGGGATTTCTGTGACAGCATCACCGTGGCTCATAAGCACTAGTTGTTCTTCTGGTGTATTCGCAAACAAAGCTGACTCGGTTTTCAATTGTAGGTTAGATTGACCATATTCACGATTTCCAGCTTTATCAGCAGGCACAACCTTACCACCTAGCTTGTGAGTGATGAGTTGCATTCCGTAACAAATACCCAAGATTGGAATACCCAATTCAAATATTTCTGGATCAATATCGAAAGCATTCTCTGCGTAGACAGAGTTAGGACCACCTGAAAGTACAATACCAATTGGATTGATGGCGCGAACTTCATCGGCAGTTATTTTGTGATTTTTCAATTCTGAAAAGACACCAAATTCACGAATACGACGCGAAATGAGCTGATTGTACTGGCTACCATAATCCAGTACAATGATTTTTTGGACATCTTGTTTTGTCATGTTTTACCCTTTCGTTTTGAAATAAATTCAAATACTAGTACATATTTTATCATAAAAGCGAACATTTTCCAAACTATATTTCATAAATATCTGTTTTGCAAACTATGAGTAATTTATAAAAACAAAGTGTTCGTATTTTTCTATTTTTTACATTGCTTATTTTAGGAAAATCTTTCTTATTGTTTGCGGTATCATTTTTCCACATAAAAATCGGTCTATTTTTGTCAAATGAGAATATTTTTGGTACACTAGAAAGAAAAAGGTTGGTCGAGATGAAAGCAGCATATATTACGATTCATGATAAGATAAAAGAACAAATTGACCAGGGGATTTGGACCATCGGTCAGCGCTTGCCGAGTGAAAGAGATTTATCAGAAGAATTTGGAGTATCTCGCATGACCTTACGGCAAGGCATTACGCTATTAGTAGAAGAGGGAGTCTTGCAACGAAAAGTGGGTTCTGGCACCTATGTAGCCAGCACTCGAGTGCAGGAGAAGATGCGGGGAACAACTTCTTTTACTGAATTGGTACTGCTTCAAGGGAAAACACCTACGAGCAAGCTCTTGTCATACACTCGTACAAAACCAAACGAAAAGGAAATTGAAGAGCTTGGTTTGTCTCGAGGGGAATCAATCATTCGAATGGAACGGGTTCGCTATGCTGACAATGTACCGGTTGTTTATGAAGTAGCCAGCATTCCGGAGCGTTTGATTAAAAATGTTCCAAAAGAAGAAGTAACCAATCATTTTTTCAAAACACTAGTAGATAATGGTTATCGTATTGGAACAAGTAAGCAAACAATCTTTGCTCGTTTGGCGAATGAAAAAGTTGCTCAGTACTTAGAAATTACTAAGAATCAGGCTATACTTGCTTTAAAACAAGTTTCCTATTTGGAAGATGGTCAAGCATTTGAATTTGTTAATAGCCAGTACGTGGGCGAACGCTTTGAGTTTTATTTAGAAAATAATTAACATACATTAAATTATGTAATATATTTTAGAAAATCCGCTTGTTCTTTCAAAAGATGACGGATTTTCTTATTTATAAAAGATAAAAATTTTGATATAATAAAGTTTATGGAAATTGAAAAAACCAACCGAATGAATGCTTTATTTGAATTCTACGCAGCCTTGCTGACGGATAAGCAAATGAACTATATTGAGCTGTATTATGCAGATGATTATAGTCTGGCAGAAATTGCTGAGGAATTCAATGTAAGTCGTCAAGCGGTGTATGATAACATTAAACGAACAGAAAAATTGCTGGAAGACTACGAGATGAAACTACATATGTACTCTGATTATGTAGTGCGTAGTCAAATTTTTGATGAAATTCTTACTAGGTATCCGGGGGATGGTTACTTAGAGGAGAAAATCGCTATTCTAACTAGTATCGATAATAGAGATTAAGAGGAGAAGTATATGGCTTTTGAAAGCTTAACAGAACGTTTGCAGAATGTCTTTAAAAATCTGCGTCGTAAAGGAAAAATTTCTGAGAGTGATATTCAGGAAGCGACCAAGGAAATTCGTTTGGCCTTGCTTGAGGCTGATGTGGCCTTGCCAGTTGTGAAAGACTTTATCAAGAAAGTACGCGAACGTGCTATTGGGCATGAAGTGATTGAAACCTTGAATCCTGCTCAACAAATCGTTAAAATCGTTGATGAAGAGTTAACAGCTGTATTGGGGTCTGAAACTTCCGAACTCATTAAATCTCCGAAAATTCCAACTATCATTATGATGGCTGGTTTGCAAGGGGCTGGTAAAACGACTTTCACAGGAAAGTTGGCTAATAAACTCAAGCAGGAAGAAAATGCTCGTCCACTCTTGATTGCTGCCGATATTTATCGTCCAGCTGCCATAGACCAGTTGAAGACACTTGGTCAACAGATTGATGTACCTGTGTTCGAGTTGGGCAATCAAGTTCCAGCTCTTGAGATTGTCCGTCAAGGTTTAGAACAAGCCAAAGTCAATCACAATGACTATGTCTTGATTGATACGGCTGGTCGTTTGCAAATTGACCAAGCCCTTATGGCCGAGTTAAGAGAAATCAAGGAATTTGCTCAACCAAATGAAATTCTCTTGGTAGTTGATGCCATGATTGGTCAGGAAGCTGCTAATGTTGCACGTGAGTTCAATGATCAATTGTCCATCACCGGTGTGGTTTTGACCAAGATTGATGGTGATACTCGTGGTGGTGCAGCCTTGTCTGTTCGTCACATCACAGGTCAGCCAATCAAATTCACAGGTACAGGTGAAAAAATCACCGATATCGAAACCTTCCACCCAGATCGTATGTCTTCGCGTATTCTTGGTATGGGTGACATGCTGACCTTGATTGAGAAGGCGAGCAAGGAATATGATGAGAAGAAATCATTAGAACTCGCTGAAAAAATGCGTGAAAATACCTTTGATTTCAATGACTTCATTGACCAATTAGATCAAGTTCAAAATATGGGCCCGATGGAAGACCTTCTCAAAATGATTCCAGGTATGGCTGGAAATCCCGCTCTTTCCAATCTAAAAGTTGATGAAAAACAAATTGCCCGTAAACGTGCGATTGTGTCATCAATGACGCCAGAAGAGCGTGAAAATCCGGATTTATTGACTCCTAGTCGCCGTCGTCGTATCGCTGCTGGATCAGGAAATAGCTTTGTCGAAGTCAATAAATTCATCAAAGATTTCAACCAGGCTAAGTCAATGATGCAGGGAGTTATGTCTGGTGATATGAACAAAATGATGAAACAAATGGGTATCAATCCAAACAATCTTCCTAAAAACATGCCAAACATGAATGGTATGGATATGTCTGCTCTGGAAGATATGATGGGCGGAGCTGGTATGCCAGACATGAGCCAATTAATGGGTGGCGCAGGAATGCCAGATATGTCTCAAATGTTTGGCGGTGGTTTGAAAGGCAAAATTGGTGAATTTACCATGAAACAGGCCATGAAACGTCAAGCAAATAAAATTAAAAAAGCTAAAAAGAAGAGGAAATAAATCTTCTAATATCTAATATAGGAGTATACTTACGAAATGACAAGACCAACCATGATGCAATACTTTGAGTGGTATTTGCCAGCAGATGGCAAGCACTGGGAAAATTTGAAAAATGATGCTAGCCATCTCAAAGAAATTGGAATCAGCCATATTTGGATGCCTCCAGCTTTTAAAGCAACAGGAAAAGAGGATGTCGGCTACGGAATTTATGATCTTTTTGACTTAGGAGAATTCGATCAAAAAGGCACCGTCCCAACAAAGTACGGTACGAAAAAGGACTATATTGCAGCGATCCAGGCTCTTCAGGAGCAGGGAATAGTAACCATAGCAGATATTGTCTTAAATCATAAGGCAGGAGGCGACTACTTGGAACGTTTCCAAGTCCGCCGTATGAATCCTGATAATCGTCAAGAAAGTCTGTCAGAGCCTTATGAAATCGAGGGCTACACAGGTTATGATTTTGCCGGACGAAATAATACCTATAACGACTTTAAGTGGCATTGGTATCATTTTACAGGGCTAGATTTTGACGCCAAACACAAGGAAACAGGAATCTATCAGATTGTTGGAGATAATAAAGGCTGGGCCAATCAAGATCAAGTAGACGGAGAACATGGCAACTATGACTATCTGATGTTTAATGATATTGATTTCAAACATCCAGAAGTTAGTTCACATTTAATGGACTGGGTAGGTTGGTTCTTAGAGACTACGCAGATAGATGGTTTTCGAATCGATGCTGCCAAACATATCGGAGAAGACTTTATCAGCTCATTTATCCAAAACGTCAGAGAACAATACAAAGACAATCTTTATGTCTTTGCTGAATATTGGAAAAACAGTCAGGAAGCCAGTTTAGATTACATCAATGAAACGAATTTTCAAATGGATTTGGTGGATGTCCCCCTTCATATGAATCTTTTCCAAGCTAGCACTGACGGAGCTGGTTATGATTTGAGAACCATCTTTGATGGTAGTCTTGTCCAATCAAATCCAAACTTTGCGGTTAGCTTTGTCGATAATCATGATTCTCAACGTGGACAGGCATTAGAATCAACAATCGCTGAATGGTTTAAGCCAGCTGCCTATGCACTCATTCTTCTGCGTCAACAAGGACTACCAACGATTTTTTATGGGGATTATTATGGTATTTCTGGAGAATTTGGCCAGGAGTCCTTTAAAGATATGCTGGATAAACTACTAGGAATTCGACAAAACCATACTTACGGTCCTCAGATTGATTATTTTGATCATCCCAACTGCATTGGTTGGGTCTGCCAAGGAGACCAAGATCATCCTAAAGGCCTGGCAGCTGTTATTAGCAACTCAGATGAAGGCTACAAAGATATGGATATGGGACAATTAAATGCTGGTAAAATGTTTATAGATGCCACAGGCAATCGACAAGACCAAGTCTTGCTCAATGAAACTGGTTGGGGGCGTTTCCCTGTCAACGCAGGTTCCTTATCGGTTTGGATTGAATCTGACTAAATTAAATAAGAAAATGCTGCATCGGTTCAACTGGTGTAGTATTTTTTATGTTCCAAGGGGAAGCAGAAGTAGTAGCAAATACAAAATGTCCACTATGGTGGAAATAATTAAAAATGTCTGTTTTTATGGACACAAAACAAAATGTCTGTTATAATGGACACAATAAGAAAAAGGAGGGAAACCTTATGCAATACATAGCAATTATTGGTGATATTATCAACTCAAAACAGGTATACAATCGTTCAAATATTCAGGAACGGTTAGGTCATGTTATCAAACGTGTCAATTATACTTTTTCAAGTGAATTTGCCTCTCCATTTACTATTACGAAAGGTGATGAATTCCAAGCACTTTGCAAACCAAGCCCACACATCTTTCTAATGATAGATCAGATAAAAATAGCTTTTAGAAATGAATTAGAAATTCGATTCGGAATAGGCTTAGGAGAAATCCTCACAGACATTAATCCACATCAAAGTATCGGAGCTGATGGTCCAGCTTATTGGGAAGCTCGAAAAGCAATTGACTATATTCATGATAATAACGACTACGGCACTAGTCAAATAGCCTTCTCATCTGAATACAAACAAATCAACCGCGTGATTAACTCTCTACTAAACTCAAGTGATTTTATCAGAGCTTCTTGGAATAATTCACAAACTGATTTATTTGGAACGTTAATTAGTAATAACATCTACAGTGAAGATTTTAAGCAAAAACCGATTGCTGAGAAAATGAAATTGACTCCAAGCGCGTTTACAAAACGTGTAAAATCTAGTGGAATAAAACTATATTTTCGGAATCGCCAAATGGTGATGAGTTTAATCCTACAACTTTGTCAGAAAGAGGGGTAGCAGCATGTACGTATCCGTATTATCACATTACTTGGTTCAAGAACCAATCTTAACAGCCTTGTTGATTGCTCATTTCTTAAGTGATTTTACATTTCAAAGCCAACAATTAGCAAATGCCAAAAGAACGAATTTTTTAGCACTCGTCCTCCATCTAACAGTGGTTGGAATTCCACTATCTATTCTGGCTTTTTTATTGCCAATTAATAATGGGGATCTTTTTTTTCAAGTTTGGCTAAGTCACCTAGCAATTGATTATTGTAAGTATTTCCTCAGTAAACATGGCTGGATAAAAGAAAAATGGGACGGAAATACCTTCGTCATTGATCAGCTATTACATATTTTCTGTATCATCATTTTATATCAAACAATTGAGGTAAATAGTTCTGCCTATTCATTTTGGAGTGAGCCGAATAGTCTATTATTGCAGTTGTTATTTATCATTTTGATTACTAAGCCGGTGAATGTCGTTTTTAAACTTTTCTTCAACAAATATCAGGTAACGGAAGGAGAAGAAGAGTTGACTGTGACAGGTGCAGGTGCCTTGATTGGCCAATTAGAACGCTTGATTATGGGGATTTTTCTACTCATGGGGCAATTTACAGCTATTGGTTTGGTATTTACCGCAAAATCCATCGCACGCTATGATAAAATATCCAAAAGCCAAGCCTTTGCTGAATACTATTTGATTGGTTCACTGTTTAGTATCATTAGTGTCCTACTTGCTTATATTTTATTAGTAATATAAATTTTTAAAACTTTACATATAATTAGTTATGTAAAGTTTTTTAGATAACTAATTATATACATATTTGACTATAGAAACATTGCAAGTCTCAAGTGATATATGAAACTTTTTGTTTATTTTTAATGATAGTCCGTGATATAATGGTAAAAATTGCTCAGAATTTTATCAGATATTTATAGGTACAATTTTAAGCTAAACTATAAAAAAATACTCTTAACCAAATGAAAAGAAACGAAAAATAGGAGCATCTAACATGACAAATTTTGCCATTCTTATTCCGGCATATCAACCCGATTCAAAGTTAAATAAGTTAATAAAAGATATTACACTTGATTCATATTTTCAAAATGTTCAAATAGTTGTTGTAGATGACGGGAGTGGAATAGAATATGATCCGATTTTTAATGCGATTAGCTCAAGTACTAGTCTCATTCGGTACGATAAAAATGAGGGAAAAGGTTTTGCTCTAAAAACAGGATTCAAATTTATTAAGGATCATCTGAAATCAGTAGAAGCAGTCGTAACGATTGATGCAGATGGTCAACACACTGTCGGTGATACAAAAAAATGTTTACAAGAATATGAACGAAACGCTCAAAAGTATCCCCTTATACTAGGTTCTAGAAATTTTGGAAAAAATATTCCACTAAGAAGTAAGATTGGAAATCTAATGACACGAGATGTCTTAAGTTTGTCCCTTGGATTAGATATTTCTGATACTCAAACAGGACTTCGGGTTATTCCAACAACCTACTTTGATAAGATGATTTCTTTGGAAGGGAATCGATATGAATTTGAAATGCAGATGCTCTTGTTTGCAAAAGAAAATAACGTACCCATTATCGAAGTTCCTATTGAAACCATTTATATCAACGAGAATGAATCTTCTCACTTTAATCCAATTATGGACTCGATAAAAATATATAAAACCTTTTTGAAGTTTATTCTGTCGTCAGCAAGCTCGTTTATAGTTGATATTTCTGCCTTCAGTTTGATTGTATTTCTTATTGGAAATCAGCATACAGATACAATTTTTATTGCGTCATTCTTATCTCGTTTTTTTTCATCTCTATTTAATTTTATGATGAATAAATCATTTGTATTTCAAAAGGGAGATAAGACAAGTATTTTAAAATATTTTATGTTAGTAATTGGACAAATATCTGTATCAGCTCTGCTTGTTACCTTAGGAAATCATCTATTTCCTGGGGTACAATTATCACTTGTTAAAGTAGTAGTTGATACCATCTTATTTATGATTAGTTATAAAATTCAGAAAAAGTACATCTTTACCAAAAAAGCGGGGATATAAGGTGTTTAAAAGTAAAAAAATTAATCTAATAGTTTACATTTTAGCTTTCTTAACCAGTATTATCTATTTGGGTTGGAGAATTATCTATACCATTCCTTGGGAAGACTCACCTCTATCATATATTTTTGGGATTATTCTGTGGCTCTGTGAATTAGTTTCATACTCTTCTGCCTTCGTTTTGATTGCCAATAAAAGCAAAAGGTTCAATCTTGAAAAAGGTGAACTGACAGCAGAGAATATGCCTGACATTGATGTTTTTATTGCAACTCATAACGAAGACTACACCATCGTGTATAAAACCCTGAATGCCTGTGTACAAATGGATTATCCAGATAAAAGTAAAGTCCATATTTATATTGCAGATGATACAAATCGACCTGAAATAAAGGCGCTGGCAGAGGAGTTTAACGTTGGTTATTGTGGTCTGGAGAATAATAAACATGCTAAATCGGGAAATTTGAATAATGCACTTAGCCAAACAAACTCTCCTTATATCGCTACATTTGATGCAGATATGATTCCTTATAAAGAATTCTTGCTAGAGACAGTCCCATATTTTTTAGCAGATAGAGAAAATCAGAAACCAATCGGTCTGATTCAGACTCCCCAGAGTTTTTATAACCCAGATATTTTTCAATTTCATTTTTATTCAGAAGATAAACTTCCAAATGAACAAGATTTCTTTTCAAAGAGTGTCAATGTCTTGAATAATACCAGAGGAGCAGCAGTCTACACAGGATCTAATACTTTATTAAGTAGACAAGCGATAGAAGATGCAGGTGGATTTCCAGTTGGCACCATAACTGAAGATTTCGAATTAGGTGTTCGGATGAATATTGCTGGCTATTTAAATTATTCGACTACTAAACCATTGGCTAGCGGCTTAACTCCGACTGACTTACGTAGTGTTGTGAAGCAGCGCGTTCGGTGGGGAAGAGGGGTTATCAAAAGCAGTTATAATACAAATATTTTTTTCAATCCAAAACTATCTTTAGGACAGCGAGTTGTCTATGTTAATGGCTACCTTTATTGGAGTTCATTCTTCAGACGTTTAGTTTATATCCTTGCCCCGATACTTTATACGGTATTTCACATGCGAATTGTAAAGGCAAATGTTTGGTTATTGCTTATCTATTGGTTGCCATCTTATGTATTTTCAAAACTTGCTATGAGAGATGTAACAGATACCTATCGAACTCAGACATGGGGAGAAATTGTGGAAACTGTATTTGCACCTTATCTCGTATTGCCTTTGTTCTTTGAGTCAATCGGAATCAGTGAGAAAAAATTTAAGGTGACTTCAAAAGACATTAGCGACCGAAATTTTGATTATATGTTTGCCTTGCCCTATTTTATTCTTTGGGTGTTATCTGTTTATGGGTTAATCACTTTTAATATTGGAAAATATGGGTCCGAACTATTCTATGGCTCTGTCATTAGCTTTTGGTTGATTCATCACTTGATTAACTTGACTTTCGCGCTATTTGCTACACTTGGCCGACCAATCTATCGAAATGAGGAACGATTTTTAGTTGATGACGAAGCTGTTGTCGACATAAGTGGTTTAAAAGAGGACGTTAGCCTAGTTGACGTTTCTGAACATGGCCTCTCCTTTATAAGTAGACGACCGCTTTATATAAAGGAGCACGTGTCAATTTCGTTAAACAATGGGTTATATTCTTTTACAGTAAATGGAAGACTAGCACGTATTGTGGATCAAGACAATATGTGGCGTTATGCGATTCGAATTGATGATAGCTTAGATGAAAAGAATAAAAAGTCTTACTATCACTATATTTTTGACCGAACAAATGATTATTTAACCAAAGAAAGGGATAGCTGGGTTACCATTTGGGATGACTTAAGTAACAATTTACTGCAGCGATTCTACTTACTAAAACAGCGTTCATCAACTCAAAAGAACAACAATAGTACAATGCCAAAAATACAAACAAAATACCCAATACTGATTCAAAATCAATCGTTTGACCTGATTAGCTTTGATGGTAACCAAGTTGAATTGTGGGGCGAAAATATCCAATCTCTTCCTGAAACATTTATTTATGAGACTGAAAAAATCAGATTACACTTTAATAAGCTGCACCATCAGTTATTCAGTCAAACAACAATTTATTCAATAGAACGTATGGAGGAAGTTTGCATGGGGGGAATACAACAATTTTATGATGAGCTATACAAGGAGAAGATAGATGTCAGTCATTAAATTTATTCTATTTCTTTGCTCGCTAATCGGATATACTTCGTATGTACGAACCCGAACAAGTATTTCTAAATACCTGGTATATATTGGAATAATCAGTTTTCAAGTTACTTTTTTGTATGTTGCGTCTCTTTTAAATCTTTTAACGGGTGCTGCATGGCTACTTTATATACTTGGTTTTACGTTATTTCTTTACACTAGTAAAGGGAGTATCCGCCATATTTTTGAGGCCATTATCAACAATCTTCATTTTGTTTCTTTATTCATGGCTATCTATGTAGTGCTTTATTGTCTAGCATTGTGGAATCAAACACTTGTCCATACTGATAATTTTACTCATTGGGCAACCATTGTAAAATTTCTACATCTGGAAAATAGACTTCCGAATATTAATGATACCATCATATCCTATAACAATTATCCAATCGGAAGTTCATTATATCTTTATTACATTACAAAGTTTGTTGGTTTTAACGACGGGATCCTGTTAATCGGCCAATTTATCGTTATCGCAGCAGCTCAATATGCAATTTTTGATACAGTAAAAGACAAGCGAAGATTGTTACCTAATGCGCTGATTTTTGCAGGCATAGGAGTGATGACTTATCTTAATTTTTCCATCCGCTACAATAATCTTTTAGTTGATGCTCTTATTGCGGCCTTGTCTGTTGCTGCCGTTTCTGTACTATTTGAAATGAAGAAGGAGAATTTCCTAGGAAGTACAGTCGTGGTGACATTGATTTTAAATTTCCTAG
>ERZ650312.1623-NODE-1623-length-12591-cov-5.965140_pt1 | contig 12591 bp, 10 predicted proteins | sample MGYA00376248_ERZ650312 | MGnify/ENA primary metagenome ERZ650312 (study PRJEB26733, sample SAMN07839316) | wastewater metagenome | biome: urban; feature: wastewater treatment plant; material: waste water | place: USA: North Carolina | collected 2016-07-28 ... | reverse complement strand
CAGGCACTCCGAGGATCAAAGCAGCCCGCTGGGTGGGGTGCAGCCGGGTGAAGACGGCTACTATTCAATTGGTTGCTCCGATGGATCAAAGACCTTCACCAACAAGTACACTCCGTACACCTCCAGCGGCTCCTGGACTCCCAAGGCGACTAAGGTCGTTAAGGGTGGCGAGATGAAGGCGTTTACGCTTCAACTTGCGAAAGACAGCGAATTTAAAAACATCATCGGTACTGCCGTGACCTCTGGTCCTGAGAAGACGCAGACGCTTTCGTTCAAGGACAAAAACAATAAAAAGGTTGAGCTCAAGTATTTGCTCTCTGATATCAGCAATAATCCCGACGACCCGGGTGGCTCTTTCAAGACCTTTACGTACTATGTGCGCGAGAAAACCGACGGCTCGTTGTTCTCGCACTATAAGTACGATAAGTCGGTCTACAAGCTTACGGTTGTTGCAACGGACAATACCAAAGGAACCATCAACTGTAAGGTGACCTACAGGAAGGGAACCGTTGGCTCCGATGGCAAGTGGAAAGATGCTGATGGCGCCGACCACGAGCTCACCGACACTGACACCCCCACCTTCACCAACACCTACTCCACCTCTTTGCCCCTTTCTGGTATGTCGGGCGTCACTCTGACGTACCTTGCCGGCGCGGCGGTGCTTTGCGCTGCTGCGGCCTGGATGCACATTCGTCGCAAGGCGAATGCGAAGGGAGGTAAGCGTCGTGAATAAGAAAGTTTGCTCCTTCCCGATCTTGTTTGCGCTGCTTGCCCTCCTGATCGGCACCTGCGCGGTTGTGTTCCCCGCTTCCGCGCAGGCCGCGCCGACCTCGACCGGTTCCATCACGGTGAGCGGCACCGTGGCGAGCAGCTACGACGCCTACCAGATCTTTAGCGCCAACGTCGTCGACGGCGACAGCGACGCCAAGATCGCCACCGACCTCGCCTGGGCAAGCGACGCCGTGCGCGACGCCGCGCTGCCTGTGCTGCACAGCGCCGGCATGCCCAATTCCCAGACCACCGCGCAGGAAGCTGCCGAGTGGCTCAACACCGATTCCCACCTTACGAGCGCGCTGAGCGCACAGCTCGCTCGTTCCCTCCAGAGCTCTGGCGCCGTGTTCGTGGCCCTTAACGCGGGCACGACGGCCGAGCTGCCCTGCGGCTACTGGCTCATCGTCGCCGACGACGACGCCATCGCCCAGGGCGAGGCCGGCACCGCGCCGATCATGGCCCTGGTCGGCGGCAGCGCCGTCACCGTCAAGCCCAAGGCGGCGACGCCCAAGGTGTCCAAGCACGTGCTGGAGGACGGCACCGCCGCCTGGCAGAAGGCCGCCGACGCCACGGTCGCCGACGACCTGTACTGGCGCCTCTCTGCCACGGTCCCGGCGGGTCTTACCGCCTACGACACCTATACGGTGCGGTTCGTCGACACCATGAGCGCGGGGCTCGACCCCTCCAAGGTCGCCGCGAGCATGCGCGTGTACGTGGCGGCGGGCGCGGACGGCGGCTTCGACGCCGTCCCGGCCGGCAAGGACGGCCGCGCCGGCACCGAGCCCGCGAAGGGCTGGACCGACATCACGGCCCAGTGCGCCACCAAGGTAGCGGCCGACGGCAAGACCTTCACCGTGCGCACCGGCGACCTGATCGCCGCGCTCGGCGGGGCCGACGCCTTCACCGCGGGCGCCCGCGTGGTCGCCGTGTACAATGCGCCGCTCAACAGCGCATGCAACCACGGCATCGCGAAGGGCAACCCCAACGAGGTCTACCTGCGCTACCCGCGCTCTCCCTTTGCCGACCAGTCCGGCGACGCCGGCTTCACCCGCACGCCGAGCGATGACGCGTGCGCCTACACCTGGGATCTCGCGCTCACCAAGCGCGGCAGCGACGGCGACAAGCCGCTTGCCGGGGCGGTCCTGAGCATCGCCGACGACCGCGGCCGCACGCTAGCGGCCGACGGCACGTGGGATGCGGAGGGCAAGGCCACCGTCACCACGGGCGAGGACGGCCGCGTGACCGTCTCGGGCGTGGACTCGGGCAAGCTGGAGGTCCGCGAGCTCAAGGCGCCCAAGGGCTACACCGCCTTTGAGGGCACGCGCTCCGTGACGGTCAAGGCCGAGGGCCTGGACGTCGACCAGGTGGTCGCCGCCAAGCCCAAACTCACCATCACGGCCGAGTCGCCCCTGCGCGCCGACAGCGCGGACGGGTCGACGGGCAGCCTGGAGGCGTCGCTCATCAACACGCCCACCGGCACACCCCCTAGCATTACCACCGGAGGCTTTATGCCCTCGACGGGAGATAGAACGTTGGTACTGGTGGCGGTTTTGGCTGCCATCGGAGTGGCGGCTATTGTTGTCGCGCTCGTCATCAAGCGGGGAGGAGGTCGCCGTGAAAAATAATTGCCCTTCTTGCTCAATGGCGTACTGCCTCCGTAGCGAGTGACGCACAGGCCTACCGACCTGATGATCATTGGTTTTGAAAAAGTTACTAGAGAACCCTCCAAGAAAAGCGGGGCACCCGGTCGATATGACCGAGTGCCCCGCCTCGTTTGTTGGTGCAAAGTAACCTGGCACCTTTGTGGTGGTTGGTGGCTAAGCGGTGGGGAGTCCTGGCGTGTTAGCCGGCTGCTGCGGCTTGAGGCGGGCGTTGCGCCAGATGATTTGGATGATGTAGCCGAGTGTAAAGACGAAGGCCACGCCGCTGATGAAGCCGCCTACGAGGGGAAGCCCCGTGAGGGCGCCTGCGATTACGCCACCAACGGCTGCCATGGCGTAGCGGTTCTGGCTGTGTCCGACCATGCGGGCGATCGCGCACCCCGCAAAGGCACTCGACATCAACGCGATGCCGATAACGCCGCACAAGAGGGTTCCGGCAAGCGACAGACCAGCGATAGAGATAATCAGCAGTAGGACGGCGGGGGCGATAGCAATCGTGCCCAGAAGACCGCTCACCCACAGGGGCGTGGGGCGCTGGTGGAGCATGCCGGCGGCGCTGGCGGTCGCGCGCGGAAAGACGAGCTCGAGTAGCAGGGCGACAAAGCAGGTGGAAAGCGCCGCGGCGACGGTGCCGCCGATGACATCGTTAACGGTGGAAGTATCCTCGTTCTCGGTGCGGTCGATCTTGAGCGCACCGACCTCGGCTCCCGCGGCGCGCTCGGGGTCCTCGGAGACGTGCGCGTTCACGGTGCCGGTGATGTGGGCGTTCTTGCCCAGGATGAGCTTGTCGGCCCAAACCTCGACATCGCCCTCGACGGTGCCATCGATGGTCACCGTATCGCCCGCAAGCGCTGCCGACTTGGTAGAGCCGCGCAGGGCAACCGTCTCGCCTATCGCGTAAAAACAGTTGGCGGTGCTACCGGTGTTGAGCACGACATGCTGACCGGCTACCGTCACGCTGCCATCGATTGCGGTTTTGGAGATATCGATGGTGCGCGCCGCCAGGCGAATAGCGCCGCCTACGGTGCAGTCGCGAATCGATAGGCTCTCGCCCGCCGCGATAATATCGCGGCCGATGGAGGCATCGTCCAAGTTGAGGGCCTGGCCGGCCCAGTACAGGTCACCATCGACGCCGGACGGATTGGCGTCATTGTCGGTCGCAAGTACGTTGCCTGCGGTGTCCGTGCCGGCGAACGACGCCGTGGGAAGCACGGTGATCGCCAGCGCGATGAGCGCGAATAGGATGGTGATGCGGCCCCACGCTTTACGGCGCTGGGTCGACGGGAATTGATTGCAGGGCATAGTGAATCCTTCGTCAGATGCTCGACATGCACCTAACAGGGTACCCAACGCGTGGGCGCTCTAAAAGAACCTCTCGGTTGCATTTCGAAGGGTCGTGCCGTGCTGTCTACTTTTTACGGTGCAAGAAGCGCGCGATATCTTCTTCGGTGGGGCTTTTGATGTCAAAGCGCAGCGAGAGCCAGCGCAGACCCATGGTCACGACAACGCATACGACCAGCGCGGCGACATTGCTCATGATGCCGCTCATAACGAGACACACATAGCTTGTCGATCCGGCGATGGCGGCGATGGCATAAAAGTTAGTACGTTGGAAAATGCCCGGAACCACGCCCATAAAGCCGTCGCGCAGCATGCCGCCGCCCACCGCGGTAAAAAAGCCCATCATGATGCACACCGCCGGCGCAAAGCCGTAGACCAGCGCCTTGTCTGCGCCGGTTGCCGCATAGATGCCGACCGAGATGATGTCGAGCAAGGGGATGAGTTTTTCGGGCTTGTCGACGATAGCCGGGAAGATATAGATGATGGCTGCCGTGGCAATGGAAAGCGGGAGCGCCATCGGCTGGTTGAGGATGTAGACGTTGCCCACCTGCAGCGTCATGTCGCGCAAGAGACCGCCGCCCAGACCGCAGACCACCGCGAGCGCGACCGCGCCCACCAGGTCGAGCTTGTGCTCGCGCGCAACCAGCACACCCGAGATCGATGCAGCGACAACAGCGAACATCTCGAGCCAAAACGGGATGGCAACCATGGCATCCGAGGCGTGTGCGGTAACGATCATAGCGGCGGCAACGGGCAAGATGGGGTCCTTTGAGTTACGGGTTTAGACAATGCCCGTACATAGTACATGTTCGGCGCCGATTGCGACCCTATTGCTCGGCAAACGGTCGGGACTGGGTACGGTCATAGGTTCCATGTTTGGGGATCCGGGTTGATGCTGAACGCGATGGGGGCGTGGTCGAATAGGAGGGATGTCCAAATTTTGAGCTTTGCTCAAAATTTATCCGGTCGGCTTACGCCGACCGCGCTGCGCTAAAAACGCGCCACTGGCGCGTTTTCTTTACGCTTTGCGCCCTGGCGGGTTCGAATCCCTCCTCCTCCGCCGTATTTGCTTGTAAGGGACTTAAAAGAAAAAAGCCCCCGATCTGGGAGCTTTCTCAACCAAAATGGCGGAGGAGGAGGGATTCGAACCCTCGTGACCTTATACAGGCCAAACGGTTTTCGAGACCGCCGCATTCAACCACTCTGCCACCCCTCCGCGTGGGGTAAAAACAAAGCAGGCTCGAAGGCCTGCTTTGGAATTAACTGGCGGAGAGTCAGGGATTTGAACCCTGGAGACGCTTTTGACGCCTACACGATTTCCAATCGTGCTCCTTCGGCCACTCGGACAACTCTCCGTTAAATGCGAAAGTCAGTATACACGAGGAATCGCAAAGTGCAAACAGAAAAGTTGGCATTTTTTAAAACGCTTGGCCGCGCTTGGCGTTGCAGTGGGGTTTGAGGTGCCAAAAAACGGCTTCCGACCAGCGTGGTTGATCAACTCAATTGTTCAAAAGGGGTATTCATAAGCGACTTGGCAATGAATTTAAAAATCTTTGGGTGGTGCTGTGGACCACTGGTATGCATTTTGCGACCACAGCCTTGTGCCCGTTGACCTGCGGCTTGGCTCAGCTCGTCCCCACGGCACCGTATCGTGTCCACAGATTCGTCAAGCTTTTGGTAAGCATTTGGTTGGAATGCGCATGAAACGTCGTGCGAGTATGGGCATATGTGGAGGTCATGAGGTTGTAGCTGCATATTCTTGCAGCCTAGGAGGTTGAAAGATATTATTACCAAGTCTTTTCCTGCTTCAGGCGCACCTTCACGACCTGAAGCCACATTTGCCCAGAGGAGGTGACAATATGAAGGCTTATGAACTGCTGTTCTTTGTTGACCCGTCGCTCGACCCCGAGACTCGTCTCGCTGTTATGAAGCGTATCGATACCACGATCGCTGAGGGCGCTGGCAAGGTCGACTCCGTTGACGAGTGGGGCAAGCGCAAGCTCGCCTACGAGATCAACGACCTCACCGATGGTGACTACACCCTCATCAACTTCCACGCAGATCCTACCCAGATCGCCGAGCTTGATCGCGTCCTGCGCATCACCGACGCTGTGGTCCGCCACATGATCGTCCGTCGCGACGACCAGGAGTAAGACTGTCGTTTTGGACTGGGCTTGTGCCCCAAGAGGAAGTAGTGAGTTATGAGCATCAATCGAGTGAACATCACCGGTAACCTCACCCGCGATCCCGAGCTGCGCGCCACCGCCGGCGGAACCCAGGTTCTGTCCTTTGGCGTCGCCGTGAACGATCGTCGCCGCAACGCGCAGACTGGCGAGTGGGAGGACTATCCCAACTTTGTCGACTGCACCATGTTCGGCACCCGCGCCGAGGCCGTGAGCCGTTTCCTGGCAAAGGGAAACAAGGTCGCGATCGAGGGCAAGCTGCGCTACAGCTCTTGGGAGCGCGACGGCCAGCGCCGGAGCAAGCTTGAGGTCATCGTCGATGAGATCGAGTTTATGAGCTCCCGTGGTGGCCAGGGTGGCTACGATCAGGGCGGTTACGCCCCCGCAGCTCCCGCGCCCGCAGCACGTCCTGCCGCACCGGTGGCTACGCCGCCCGCGGTCGACGTCTACGATGAGGACATCCCGTTCTAAGGGTTGTTCACCTATTTTTGAGTGAGAGGCGGCTTCGGTTCGCCGAAGTTGCCAAATGAAAGGTATTTTGACATGGCTAATGATTTTTCTGCACGTCAGCCGCGTCGTAAGTACTGCCAGTTCTGCAAGGAGAACACTGAGTTCATCGACTATAAGGACACTCAGCTTCTCCGTAAGTACATGACCGACCGTGGCAAGATCAAGCCCCGTCGCGTCACTGGCGCTTGCACGCAGCATCAGCATGACATCGCCAACGCCATCAAGCGCGCCCGCGAGATGGCTCTCCTGCCGTACACCGTCCCCGTGGTTTCCTCTCGTGGCAACCGCGACCGCGGCTAAGAAGGGAGACGCATCATGAAGGTTATTCTTCTCGATGAGATCAAGGGCAAGGGCGGCGAGGGTGACGTCGTAGAGGTCGCTCAGGGTTACGCTGAGAACTTCCTGTTCCCCAAGAAGCTCGCTGTTGCCGCCACCAAGGGCAACCTCAAGCAGCTTGACGAGCGTCGCAACAACATCGCCAAGCGCGAGGCCGTCCGTCTGGCTACCGCCAACGAGACCAAGGCTGCCTTCGAGGGCAAGACGGTCACCGTTGACGTCAAGGTCGGCGACGAGGGCATCCTCTTTGGCTCCGTTACCGCCGCTATGATCGCTGACGCCATCAAGGCTCAGCTCGGTATGGACATCGACCGCAAGCGCGTCGAGCTCGGTAAGCCCATCAAGGTTGCCGGTGCCCACACCGTTGCCATCTCGCTGTACCGCGAGATCAAGGCCGAGGTTGTCGTTCTCGTCGGCGTTACCGCCGAGGAGCTCGCTGCCGAGGCTGAGGTCGAGGAGGCCGCTGAGGTCGCCGAGGCCGAGACCGCCGAGGTCGAGACTGAGGCTGCTGCCGAGTAGCATTTGCTGCAACGCAACAATCTTGTTCTAAGAAGGGCGCTCTGGGAAACCAGGGCGCCCTTTTGTTTTTTGCGCTGAGTGAGTGTCATGGTGAACGTTGCGTCGAAGTCCTATATACAGGACCGTTCATCCGTTTGGTTCGGTGATGATTGGCGGCGCGCGGCGCGTTTTGGGACCGTGGCTGATACTATGGATGCTCGCAAGCGATATGAATGAGGATGCTCATGGCATATGACGATAGGGAGACCGGGCTGACGGTTGAGGACCGCGGCTCAAAGTTGGGTCTTCCCCAAAACCAAGATGCAGAGGCCAATGTACTGGCCGCTATGCTGCTATCGCCCGAGGTGGTCGAAGAGGCCCAGGTCGAGCTGCAGCCCGATGACTTCTACCGGCCCATTCATAAGACCATCTATACCGCGATGGTCGATATGTACAACAGCCGCATTCCCATCGACTCCATCTCGCTGATCGATTACCTGCGAAGCATCAACAAGCTCGATGCCGTGGGCGGCGAGGCGTACATTTTGGAGCTGATGGGTCAGACCCTGTCGCTCGTCAACTGGCAGCACCATGCCGCCATCGTCCGTCGCGACTCGATGCTGCGCGAGCTGATCGGCGCCACCAACGAGATCAACGCGCTGGCATATAACGCCCCCACCGACACCAAAGAGGTTGTCGAGCTGGCCGAGAGCAAGCTGCTCAAGGTTACGGCGCGCGAGGTCAAGTCGAGCTACAAGACGCTGACCGAGTTTATGGTCGAGGCCTATAACGAGGCCGAGGAAGTGTGCCAGGCCGGTGGCCAGGCTGCGGGCGTGCCCACGGGCTTCCCGTCACTCGACCGCATGCTCATGGGTTTTCGCGAGGGCCAGCTCATCATCATCGGCGCCCGTCCTGCTGTAGGTAAGACGTCGTTCGCTCTGAACCTGGCGCTCAACGCTGCCGCTGCTGGTTATACCGTCGGCTTCTTCTCGCTGGAGATGTCGGGCAAGGAAATTGCCCAGCGTCTGATTTGCGCCTACGCCATGATCTCGATCAGTGACTTCCGCATGGGCCGCATTAGCCCCGAGCAGTGGGCCAATATCAACGAGGCCACGCAGACCTTGTCCAAGCTCGATATTCTGATTGACGATACGCCCGGCACCACAGTGACCGAGATTCGCGCCAAGAGCCGCCGCATGCTCCATAACAAGGAGAAGGCAATCATCATCCTGGACTACCTGCAGCTGGTGAGTCCTCCGCCGGGACGCCGCTCCGAGAGCCGTACCGTCGAGGTTTCGGAGATGTCGCGTGGTCTGAAGATCATGGCCAAGGAGCTCAAGATCCCGCTCATCGCGCTGTCGCAGCTCTCGCGTCAGGTCGAATCCCGTACCGGCAAGCGCCCGCAGCTTTCCGACCTTCGTGAATCGGGCTCCATCGAGCAGGACGCCGATATCGTTATGTTCTTGGACCGCTCCGCCGACGAGGCCGAGGCCTCGCGCGACGATCGACCCGACGAGGGCGTTACGCGTATCGTCGTGGCCAAGAACCGTTCGGGCCCGATCGGCGACGTCGACCTGATGTTCCTGCCGGCATCCACCAAGTTCTATGAGCTTGATGGGGCACATGCCGAGGAGTAGGACAGGCGCCCGTTGCACGGGTATACTGGGAATGTTTTGTGCTTCTGCGTGCCGGCGTGGCGCGTAGACAGTCCATGAATGTAAGGAGTAAACATGCCGTCAACCGTTTTGGTCGGTGCCCAGTGGGGCGATGAGGGCAAGGGTAAGATTTGCGACCTGGTCGCCGGCGACTTCGATGCCGTCGTGCGCTACTCGGGCGGCAACAACGCCGGTCACACCATCGTCGTCAACGGCAAGAAGTACGGCCTGCACCAGGTGCCCTCCGGCATCATGTATTCCGACCACGTGTCGGTGATCGGTAACGGCTGCGTCGTCAACCCCAAGGTTGTCCTTGAGGAGATCGATATGTTCGAGGCCGACGGCATCACCACCAAGAACCTCAAGATTAGCGGCAACGCGCATGTCATCATGCCGTACCACATCGATCTGGATGGCGCCTTTGAGCAGAAGCTCGGCAAGAAGAACATCGGTACCACCAAGCGCGGCATCGGTCCGTGCTATCAGGACAAGATGGCCCGCATTGGCCTGCGCATGCAGGACATGCTGGACGAGGCGCTGTTCCGCGACAAGCTGGAGACCGCTCTCGCCCGCGTGAACCCCGAGCTCGAGCTCATCTACAACCTGCCCACCTACACCGTGGACCAGATTTGCGACGAGTACCTGCCGATGGCCGAGCGCCTGCGTCCCTACATCACCGAGACGAGCCTGCTGCTCAACAACATGATCGATGAGGGCAAGAACCTGCTGTTTGAGGGCGCCCAGGCGACGCTGCTCGACATCGACCACGGCACCTATCCGTACGTGACGTCTTCCAACTGCACCGCCGGCGGCGCCATCACCGGCTCCGGCGTCGGTATGAAGAATGTCGACCGCGTGCTGGGCGTCATGAAGGCCTATATCACCCGCGTCGGTTCGGGCCCCATGCCCACCGAGCTTTCCTATGAGTCCGAGGCCGGTCACACGCTGACCGAGGAGGGCTACGAGTACGGCGTGACCACCGGTCGCCGTCGTCGCTGCGGCTGGTTCGACGGCCCCATCGCCAACTACGCCTCGCGCGTCAACGGCCTCACCGATATCGCCATGACCAAGCTCGACGTGCTTTCGGCCTTCGACACCATCAAGGTGTGCGTTGCCTACGACGTCGATGGCGAGCGTTACACGAGCGTGCCCGAACACCAGGTGCGCTTTGAGCATGCCAAGCCCATCTACGAGGAGCTCCCTGGCTGGAAGTGCGATATCACCGGTTGCCGCAGCTTTGAGGAGCTGCCGCAGGAGGCTCAGGACTACGTGGCGTTTATCGAGGATCTGGCACACACCCGCGTGACGTTCATTGGCGTTGGCGCTGGTCGCGAGCAGATCATCAACCGATTCTGGAAGTAATCGGGACTATTTGGTTATTGCGATATACCCCTTTGCAGCCCGGACGGGCGGCCGAGGGGTATATTTGCTTGCAAAGGGCTCGCGCGGAGCGGGCCGTTCATCCATAGAGGAGGCACCCTTGAAGGCGGACACTCAAACCATCGACATCCTGTTGTTGGGCAGCGGCGGCCGTGAGCATGCTTTGGCAGCTAAGCTCGCAGCATCACCGCGCGCCGGCAAGCTCTACATCGCGCCGGGTAACGGCGGCACCGCGAGCTGCGGCGAGAACGTTGTTCTCGACGACTGCGATCCTGCGGCCGTGGCGGCGTTTGCGCAGAGCCACGGATGCGGACTCGTGGTAATTGGCCCCGAGGCTCCGCTCGTGGCGGGCGTGGCCGACGCCGTGCGCGCGGCGGGTATTCCCTGCTTTGGCCCGGGTGCCGAGGGCGCCCAGATGGAGGGCTCCAAGCTGTTCTCCAAGCAGCTCATGGAGCGTGCGGGCATTCCGACGGCAGCCTATGGTTCGTTTACCGACGAGGCTTCGGCTCTCGCCTACGTGCGCGAGCAGGGCGCCCCGCTGGTCGTGAAGGCCGACGGCCTTGCCGCGGGCAAGGGCGTTATCGTGGCGACCGAACTTGAGCAGGCCGAGGAGGCCGTGCGCGAGTGCTTTGGCGGCACCTTTGGCGATGCCGGCAATACCGTGGTCATCGAGGAGATGCTGACCGGCCCCGAGTGCTCGCTGCTGGCCTTTACCGACGGCAAGACCGTGCGCCCCATGGCCACCTCGCAGGACCACAAGCGCGCGCTCGAGGGCGACAAGGGCCCCAACACCGGCGGCATGGGCGTCTACAGCCCGGTGCCCATCGTGACTGACGAGGAGCACGCCACCATGGTGAAGGTCATGGAGCAGACCGTGGCCGAGCTCGCTGCCGAGGGTATCGACTACCGCGGCTGCCTGTACGGCGGCTTTATGCTCACGCCTGCCGGCCCCAAGGTGCTGGAGTTCAATGCCCGCTTTGGCGACCCCGAGACGCAGGTCGTGCTGCCGCGCCTTAAGAACGACCTGGTCGAGGTCATGCTGGCTTGTGCCAACTGCGAGCTCGATCAGATTGAGCTCGACTGGCGCGACGAGTGGGCCGTGGCCGTTGTCCTGACGAGCGCGGGCTATCCCGGCAGCTACGAGAAGGGCAAGGTCATCACCGGTATCGCCGATGCCGAGGCCATGGAGAACGTGACCGTGTACCACGCGGGCACTGCCGTGGTGGACGGCCAGCTCGTGACCAATGGTGGCCGCGTGCTTGCCGTGACCGCTCTGGGCGACACGTTCGAGAACGCTCGCAACCTTGCCTACGAGGCCTGCGAGAAGATTGATTTTGAGGGCAAGACCCTGCGTCACGACATCGGCCTGCGCGCGCTGCGCGGCCGCGACGCCTGGGATGCCTAAAATCCGAGAGGAATGAGACGGATGGACGAGAAGAACGAAGAGCTCGTGGACGCGCAGATCGTCGAAGAGGACAGCCGCATGTATGGGCACGCCGAGGGCGAGCCTGGTGGCGAGGTCGCTGACGAGCCGGCGCTGGTGCTGGGCGACGACGACCCGCACGATGCCGAGCTGCACGAGAAGATTCTTTCGGAGGAGTGCGCCTGGAAGGGCAAGATCCTCGACGTCCACCGTCTTGAGGTTGAGCTGCCCAACGGTCACCGCAGCGCCCGCGATATCGTTCGCCATCCGGGTGCGGCGGCCGTTGTGGCACTGACCGAGAGCGGCAAGATCGTACTGGTGCGTCAGTACCGCACCGCCATCGACCGCGTGACGGTCGAGATTCCCGCCGGCAAGCTCGATCCAGGCGAGGACCCGCTCGATTGCGCCAAGCGCGAACTGCATGAGGAGACGGGCTTTAGGGCTGGTCGCATTCGCTTTTTGACGTCGATTGTCACGTCCTGCGGTTTTTGCGATGAGATCATCCACATCTACTTGGCTACCAAGCTCGAGTTTGATGCGCCCAACCCCGATGATGACGAGTTTGTCAACGTGGACCTGGTGCCGCTGCACGAGCTGATCGACGCCGTGCTCGACGGCAAGATCGAAGACGCCAAGACCGTCGTGGGCGCCTTGGCCTGCGATAGCATCGCGCATCGCCTTGGGGGTGCGGAGCTCTAGGTTACGCGGTTTTACCAAACCGCGTAACGAGTCGACGCTGCAAACGCCCCTAAGCGGCAATCTGCCTTTCAATCGTCGCTCGCGTACCGAAGTACGCGTCGCTCCTCTTTCAAGGCACCTTGCTCGCTTAGGAA
>ERZ650312.1621-NODE-1621-length-12594-cov-21.281841_pt1 | contig 12594 bp, 16 predicted proteins | sample MGYA00376248_ERZ650312 | MGnify/ENA primary metagenome ERZ650312 (study PRJEB26733, sample SAMN07839316) | wastewater metagenome | biome: urban; feature: wastewater treatment plant; material: waste water | place: USA: North Carolina | collected 2016-07-28 ... | reverse complement strand
GTTGATTTCTACGATGAAAGATGAGGGATTAGATTTCTATCCAATTTTTGAAAAAGTTAAGTCGTATTCACAAGAATAAAACTCTCGTTTTTTGATTGTTGTAAGCTTTTTAGTAGATATTGATGATGTAAAAAATGCCTGAACTTCAGGCATTTTTTTGTTTCAGGGACTTATAAGCCTCGATAGAACTTTTCAATAAAGTATCGAGTTTTGAGAACCAGGGTGATCATCAAATTCTTATGTTCTGAGATCTTAGGTCGAGCATTCGGTAAACCGGACATTTCTATTTTGGGCTTACAGATGAATTTCGCATAAGAGATTTATGTTAAATAGTGCGACAATCTAGGTCGCCAATTGTTTAAATTAGAATAGACAATAGCATGCTTTAAATCATATAATAGCATGCTTTAATTCTGGGATTTAGTAAAATCTATGTTGTCATTTTCAAAACCAAGCCCTGTAGAAGATGCAGCAATCGAGATATTAAAGAACTATCCTGAAGGGTTAATATCGACGGAATTAGTTGCCAAGATAAAAGAACATTTACCAGATAAGCTGAATGGTTCAAATCCGGATAAGTCATTTTATTCAATCATTTATAGACGAGAAAATAAGAGACAAATTTTAGGTATACCAAGAGTCTTTTTTATCACTAAAAAAGAAAAAAGCTTATCTCGAACTAAAAGAGATACACAACTTTTGTATAAATTGAACTTAAGTGGAGGTAAAAAATGAAAATTCCTCATGTTTTGCCTTATCAAGGTAGTAAGAGAAAGCTGGCTCCACAAATATTAGAACTAATCGATTTTCACGTTGATACTTTATATGAGCCTTTTGCAGGGTCTGCTGCACTTACTATAGCTGCATCTAATCAAGAAATAGCAAACAAATATGTTTTTGGTGACAAATTAGGTGTGGTTTCAGATTTATGGGATTTAGTGATTAATGACCCTGCATCTTTAGCTGATGAATATGAAAAGATTTGGACATCTCAGCTAGATGATCCTACTAAATATTATAACTTTATTAGGGCGGAATTTAATAAAGTCCATAACCCTTGTTATTTTCTGTATTTAGCTGCTAGATGTGTAAAAAATGCCATTAGATTTAATTCCCAAGGAGATTTTAATCAAGGAATGGATAAGCGAAGATTAGGAACAAATCCTAAAAAAATGAGAAAAGAGATTTTTGAAACGCATTCATTACTAACTGGGAAATCTGAAGTCAGGAAAGGTGACTTTACCGAAATTATTAAAGATGCCATGCCTAATGATTTAATTTATATGGATCCGCCTTGGCAAGGCACTAGTGAAAAATCGAATCCACGATATGCTTTTCTTCTACAATTAGATGAACTAATAGCTAACTTTGAGGATTTAAATAAAAGAAATATTCCATATATAGTTAGCTTTGATGGCGTGTGTGGTGATAAAAGCTATGGTAAAGACCTCCCTGCATATCTAAATTTGAAAAAGCTATTAATCAATGCAGGTAGATCTACGCAATCAACTTTATTGGGCTATGATTCCGTAACTCTAGAATCATTGTATTTATCTAAAGCTTTTGTTGAAAAGTCATCTAATCTGATAAGAGATGAATTAGTACGTCCTTTAGAGTCAAACCTTCAGCTTCAGCTTGCAGTTTGAGTTTTTCAAGAATTGCAACTTCTTCATTTTGGAAAACCAAGTCCAAGCGTTGTTCTTGTCTTAATGCTACATGGGTATACTTTTCTGGATATGCCCAATAGCAACTTTGACAAATAGTAATGTCTTTTTGACCCAGTAAATTTGAGCAATGTTCACATTCCCATGATTTTTGTCTTTGTGCCGCTGCACAAAGAAGCATGAAATGATGTGGAGTCCTTTGTGTTCCAGACATTTCTCCTGCTACTTCGTATGGAATTCTATGATCTATTTGGAGATATTTAGCATCATATGGTTCTAATGTGATGCCACACTTTTCACCATATTTTTGAATAAGTTCATTTTTAAATGCTTTAGAGAAAACTTGCCGTCCACCTAGTTTGTTCTTCTCAATTTGGCTTTCATCACCAAAAACATATCGAGCTATGCTCTTTCCATTAATGTTAACTCTTTGAGTAATTAAAGGGATTCCTTGTTCACGGACATCTCGTATAGCTCTTGGAGGGTGTTCATATCCAAGAGCTTTAATATCATCAGTAGTGATGGATCCATGTTTTACAAGATAGTCTAAGACTGTTTTAGGACGTAAAGCCGTTACTTTGGAAATTTGCTCTTTCAGGGCTTTAGAAATTTTAGGTTTGGTCAATTTAAGTTCCCTTTCTATATTTTGAGGGAAAGTATAGGATTTATAAAATAAAAGTGAATATATATTTAATATTACAGACATTTATATGATGAGAAAGAATTAATAGTGTAAAAAATAAAAAAGCCCAACATCCTGTTGGGCTTTTTCTTGGAATTGGAATCAGCTATAACAATAGAAATACTCTAAGAAATCATACTTATGATTCGTTTTACTTTTTTTGAAGCTTTGATCTTTTTCCCAATCTTACTCTGGCCAATCACACAAATCGTTTTAGCAGTCTTATTGGCTATTAGCTATGTCTATCGAAAACATGCGATTGGTAAATATTCACTGATTTTTCTGATCGTGTTTTCAATCATTTTTTCATTCACGACAATTTACTTTTTTGCACAAGACTGGGTATAAATTAACCAAAATTATTGGCAAAAGATATCAAACTTGGTCAAAAAAAATCCGCTTTGTAACCAAAGCGGATTTTTGCAGTATTTTTGAATTATGTAAAATGATTAAGCTTTTGAAAATTATAAACTTTTATAAGGTGATTTCGTATAACGCCCATTATGTTAAATGGGTAGTAAATTGGTGGAAAATTACAGTTTTTAAAATTGCGAATAAGAGATTTTATGTTAAATAAAAAGACACCATTTGGTGTCTTTTTATCAGAAAGTTTCTTCCAATAGGTTTTTTAATTTTGAAAAAGTACTTAAATGAGAAGTTGTATTAGCTCGAATACAGATTTCATCGAAGTAATAACCTTTATCAAGGTCATTTGGTTTGTTCTTTGCATAACTAATTCTTTTCATTCGAAGAATTTTTTTCAAGTAATGAAAATGATAACTAGCTATAGATCCATCATAATCATTTGGATATGTCATATTTTCAGGATCATCAACTCTAATGTCATAGAAGTTTAAATATTCCACCCTCCCACTATTTTTACCAAACAATAACATTGCACTTTATCTAGTTGAGAATTGGGGGTAGTCTACCTTTCTTGGCATGCATAATAAGACAGGGATCATGAGGCTTAACTACCGTATCGAAACATCAAGGATTGCCCCATTCGCTTACAAAACCCCATTAGTAGAAATTAATAGTGATGGGGAGCTTATAGTTAAGGAATCAAGAAAGAAATCTCTGAAGACATTCAAGAGCATTACCTTTCTGAATCTAGTTGGCCGGGATGAGTCAGGAGCATTACAGACTTATAAGCCCATTGATCACGTTAATCGGTTTCTAATGGCTCACCACCTTGATGATGATAAGTTGGAGTCTGAACAGTATAGTAAAGGCTTAGTTCACTTCTTCGAGTACCTGCTTTCAGCTCAAGCAATGTGGGATAAAGAGTTTGACGATGATCTCTACGAAGAAGGCATTGATGAACCAAGGCCGGAATGGGATGTGTTTCCTAGAATGACCAAAAATATGGCGTTGTGCGGAGTATACATCCATACTAAAAGTGCTCTAAACGCTTCACAACGGTGTAAGTAACAATGATAAATTCACATCCAGTTTTATTCGCTGGTCTTGCAGTACTGTCTTTCTTTATTGGTTATGTTGGCAATAGAACGCCAATGTGCTCAGTGATGGCCGTTGATGAATTCATCAATCAGAAACGTTACGATATCTTTGCGAGTTTTCTCAAGATTATCATTTGGGTGTTTGGAATAACCGTTATATTTGAACTGGCAGGAATTATCTCACCGGCACGAAGCGAGAATTATGCTTTTCGTCCACAAGCCATGTTGGGCGGTATAATATTTGGCATCGGCGCAGTCATAAATGGCGGTTGCTCGATGAACACGCTGATACAATTTTGTCGTGGTCGCTTGGGGCTAATCTTTTCGTTTATAGGCTTTGCTTTTGGGGTTGTTGCAGCAGTCTATATCTTTTCATTTTCACAGGCTCTTCAACCAATCAAAATCAAACCATTTGCTGGGTTCTCAACACAGCTACTATCTGTTTTTGCCGTCGTATTTGTTATCTGGGGAGGCTACCAGTTTTATAACTTATTTAAGGGGGCACCCGTTAGAACGTGGAGAAATCATTTTGAAAGAGAGCGCTATGACAAACGCCTATCAGCCGCAATACTTGGCATTAGCAATGGTATTTTGGTGGTTTTTGTTGGCCTCTGGGTTTATACGAACCTAATTATCACCGGGTTAATATATATGCTCTCTGGCGAAGAAGGAATCGAGATTGGTGTGTATTACACGTTTAGTCTTGGCTTATGTGGCGCAATGTTTTTGGGGATTCTGGTTTCTGCAAAAGCGAGCCAAATATTTGCCTTAAGTTTCGAAGTAAAAATTGTGAATTTAATGGGAGGTTTCTTAATGGGGCTTGGTGCGGTATTTGTCCCTGGTGGGAATGATGTAATACTGCTAAATAGTATACCCACTTTGTCGTTTCAAGCTGTTCCTAGTTATATCTCTATGCTTCTAGGTATGGCTATCATTATCATGTTAAAGCGATGGCATGAAAACCGCTGATGTTCGTTTTGACTCTCACCTAGCTCACTTAAATGATATTGATGTAAAATGGGGGTTATCAGCGTTAGCTTCCATTTTCATGATTTTATCCAAAACGACCAAGAGGTCAGCGCCATCTACCGCCACTTTTATGCACTCTTCTCTCTCGTTATTAAGAGAAGTATCTTTTGCAACACAATGAATAATTTCACCAGATGTTAGTGTCAGGCAAATGGGATATTGATAGGTGCAAGCCATCTCAATGTAATCATAGAGCTGACATGAAATCATAAGTTCCTCCAAGTAAAAGCTAATGTAAATGCCAATAGCACATATGCTTCTATTTATTGATTACGGTATTGGTTTGGAGTCATCCCCACATACTTACCAAATGTTTTCGTGAATGCTCGCTCTGACTCATAACCTATATTGAGTGCAATATCATCGACTGTTAAGGTCGTATTTTTGAGCATTTCTTTTGCACGTTGAATTCGTAGCTGTGATAAATATGCGAACATTGTTTGTCCTACTAATTCACGAAAACGTTTTGCAAAAGCGGCTCGTGACATTCCTATTTGACTTGCTACAGACTCGATAGTCCAAGACTCATTTGGCGCGTCATGCATTAGTTTAAGCGCCTTGGATATACGTTTGTCATTCAAGGCCATAAGAAAAGAGTTTTTCTCTTGGCGACCAAAGTTAATTCGTATCAGTTCAACCAATACAACTTCAGTTAGCTTGTTAACGATGGTCTCTGTTCCCTGATTTTGTGCCATATATTCAGCACTCAGTTGGTCAAAGGTACTTTTTAACCAAGGGTGCTGATGTAGCTCTTGCTCTCTGACAATGGTAATTTGTGGAAATATAGTTTTTAGTGGCGTAAGCGTATCATCGTCAAAACTACAGTACCCACACAATAAAAGCGTATTCTCGCTTGAAACAGGCGCTTCCCCGTGTGGCGGTTCACTCGTCAATATGTGATCAACCCCTGGCCCCAAAAAGATCAAATCACCTGGGCCAAGCTGCTCTACTTTATCGCCTATCACCGCCCAACAAAAACCTCTTCTAATCAAGTGAAAACCCGCAGTAGAGGTGTCTACGAACTCTTTGGTCCAGGGTGAAGGGACATGATCACAAAAATAGACACTACCATTGACCCGTAGTGACTTGAGAATATCACTGAGTATTTCCATACCTTCCTAATCCACTAAAAATCTAACAATAAATGTTAATAATAGACGATCAATGTAAATTTTAAAGACTTTTGCACATTGTTAATATTTTTCAAAAGTACATAATGATCACATCAACGCAAAACAAGCGAAATAAAAAATAACGACAGAAAAGGAATACGACGATGGCAGATGTAACAATTTATAGCAAAGGTTATTGCCCATATTGCAAGATGGCGAAAGCATCACTTAGCGAGATGGGAGTGCTCTTCAAAGAGTTGGATATTACCAACAACGCACAGCTAACAAACGAAATGCACCAACTAAGCAAGCGACGAACAGTCCCGCAGATTTTTATCGACGCAAAGCATATTGGAGGCTTTGACGACCTCCAGGTCGCGACGAGAAACGGGGAGCTAACACAACTTCTCCAAGCTGGATGTGTAGAAGTCTGACACAAGCTAAATCGAATTCGAAATTAACGTGAAACCTTAACTAATAAATAGGAATAATATCATGACAACGACAACCGCTCATTCAACTCACTTAACTGACAATATACTCACTCATAAAAAGGCAATTAACAGTACCTTAGCCACCACGATTACCAAGATTGGAGATCAATCATTGCGATACTCCGTTGTGCTAGTCTTGGCTTGGATTGGAGCGATGAAATTCTCTGCTTATGAAGCAGGTGCAATTCAAGGTCTTGTTGCATCAAGTCCTCTTACATCATGGCTGTATAGCGTATTTAGTGTCCAGGGTGCTGCGAACCTTATTGGTACTGTTGAAATAGCAACTGCCGCAGCGATTTTGTTAGCTCCTCTTCACCGACATATTGCTGTTGCTGGTAGCGCAGCAGCTATTGCTACCTTTGCTGTTACTTCAAGTTTCTTGCTGACAGCACCTGTGTGGGAAGCTAGTTTAGGAGGTTTCCCTGCTTTAAATGTTGTACCTGGTCAGTTTCTACTAAAAGATATTGTACTGCTCGCCGCAGCGATCTCTTTATTGGGCAAGGCTCTAAGCTCAAATAAGTAAATAAAATATTAGACCCTAGAAGCGCTAGCAATAGCGCTTTTATTAAGTAGGATTAAAGCGCTCTTTTAATTAACAGGGAATGCAACAACAATATGACTGAACAATACGACTATGATTTATTTGTAATAGGTGCAGGCTCAGGCGGCGTACGTGCTGCACGCATGGCTGCTACAAGTGGTGCAAAAGTGGCGATTGCCGAAGAGAAATACCTAGGCGGTACCTGTGTTAATGTTGGTTGTGTTCCTAAAAAGTTAATGGTTTACGCATCCCACTATTCTGACGAATTTGAAGAGGCAAAAGGTTTTGGCTGGGAGCTTGGTGAAAGCCGTTTTAATTGGTCCACACTTATTGATCACAAAAACAAAGAAATAGAACGCCTTAATGGCATTTATAAACAACTCTTAGAAAACGCGGGCGTGAATATTATTTTCGGTCGAGCGAGATTGGTTTCTGCTAATAGTATTGAGTTGAATAACAAGATTATTACTGCTAAAAAAATTCTCATTACGGTTGGCGCGACACCGAGCGTACCGGAATTTCCTGGGTCAGAGCATGTGATTAGTTCAGACCAAGTCTTCTTTCTCGATAAATTACCCGAGACAATCGTCATCGTCGGCGGCGGTTATATTGCCGTGGAATTTGCGGGCATCATGAATGGCTTAGGGGTTGATACTCATTTGGTTTATCGAGGCGATAAGTTGCTAAAAAATTTCGACCAGCCCTCGGCCCAGTTTGCCGCCAATGAGATGCAAAAGAAGGGAGTGAACATTCATTACTCCACCAATATTACAAGCATTGAAAAGCAGACCAACAGTGACCTGGTCTGTCAGCTAGATACAGGTGAAACTTTATGTGCTGACCAGGTTATGTATGCAACAGGTCGTAAGTCATTAACGACTGATCTAGGTATCGAAAAAGTAGGTTTAAACACTCGCAATAACGCGACGATCGAAACCAATGACCAATTCCAGACATCTATCCCGTCGATATATGCCTTAGGAGATGTGATCGGTACACCCGAGTTAACTCCCGTGGCAACAGCTCAGGCTATGGTATTTGTGAATCAGCAATATGGTGACGGCAGCAAAAGTATCAGCTATGACAACATTCCCACGGCTATTTTCAGCCAACCTAATATTGGTACAGTCGGCTTATCTGAAGAGGCACTAAAGGCCAAAGGAACACCCATTGATGTGTATCAGTCAGAATTCAAACACCTTAAACATACTTTATCAGGCAGTGAAGAACGTGTATTGATGCGCATGCTGATTGAAAAAGACACCCAAAAGGTGGTCGGAATGCACATGGTAGGCCCCGATGCAGGAGAGCTAATTCAAGGGTTTGCTGTCGCAGTCAAAGCAGAACTCACCAAAGATCAGTTTGATGCCACTATCGGTATTCATCCGACCATGGCTGAAGAATTTGTGACCTTAAGAGAGCTTAGTTATTCGTTCTAGATGACTCGTTGCTTTAATCGATATTCGGAGTGTAGGAAAGTATGAAACAAAAAATTGAGTTTGTTAGCAATGGTATAACGCTGAGAGGTTTGCTGGAATCACCAGAACAGAATGTATCCAGCTTTGCCTTATTTGCTCATTGCTTTACCTGTGGAAAGGACATCGCTGCTGCATCTCGCATCGCTCGCGCATTAACAGCCAAGGGGATTGCGGTGCTACGGTTTGATTTCACGGGTTTAGGCAATAGTGACGGAGATTTTTCTAATACTAACTATTCCTCCAATGTTGATGACTTAAAAGCTGCTGCCGATTTCCTTAAGCAGAATTATCAGGCACCTAGCTTGTTAATTGGTCATAGCTTGGGAGGTGCAGCGGTTCTTTCAGTTGCGCATCAATTACCTGAGGTAAAAGCAGTTGCGACAATAGGCGCACCTCATCACGCCGAGCATGTTGTACATAATTTTGCTGCAAATTTAGAAGCTATTAATCAAGATGGAGAGGCTGAGGTCACACTGGGGTTTCGTAAGTTTGTCATTAAAAAGCAGTTTATTAATGATGTTCAGCAAACTGAATCTAAAATTGGTAGTTTGAAAAAAGCGCTACTCGTCATGCACTCTCCTCTAGATAGCACTGTAAAAATCGCTGAGGCTGAAAAGATCTATAAAGAAGCCAAACACCCTAAGAGTTTTGTGAGTTTGGATAGTGCGGACCACTTGGTATCGAACAAAGATGATGCCGAATATATAGCTTCAACAATAGCCGCGTGGGCAAGCAGGTATATCGAGCCGCTCAGAGAAGAAACGTCTGTGAAAAGCGTACAGAAAGGACATGTTTACGTAGAAGAAAAGGACCACAAGTTTTCTCAGCACGTCTTTAGTGATAGCCATCACTGGGTCGCTGATGAACCTCTTGCGGTTGGCGGAGGCAATGCCGGACCAGACCCCTATGAGCACTTGCTCGCAGCACTGGGTACGTGTACTTCTATGACCATTCGCATGTACGCAGACAGAAAGAACTGGCCTCTAAATAACATCGGCATTCACTTGAATCATGAGCGCAGCTATAACAAGGATTGCGAACACTGTGAAGAAGCTCCTCAGCAAATAGATTCTTTGAATCGTGACATTACTTTAGAGGGAGACTTAAACGAAGAGCAACGCTACAAGCTATTGGAGATTGCAGATAAATGCCCAGTACATAAGACTTTACATAGTCACTTGCTCGTGAACACAAAATTAACGTCAAACCAGACTTAAGCAATAATATATTGGAGAAGTAATCGTCATGGCAATCCCTATTCCTCATAGACCAAGTGGCTTTGTACTAGGAGACCCCGCAGCACTAGTGACAATCGATGCGTTTGTCGATATTCAGTGTCCACACTCGCGAGCATCTTGGCCAACCTTAATGGCTGTCCTAGAACATTATCGAGACAAGTCGGTCAGTCTAAAGGTGCATATGGTCACGCTCAGTAATCACCGACAAGCTTGGGATATAAGTTTAGGCTTATTTGCGAAGGCAGAAGGTGATTCAAGTAAGTTTTATGACTTCGCTGGCTTTGTATATGAGCGCCAAGAACAATTTTACAACGCGCAATTTCTCCACAAAACACACGAAGACTTGCGTCAATTTGTAGCTGACTTGGCTCAAGAACACTCAGGCATAGACAGAGAAAGCTTTCTAAATAGAATGGGAGACAAGGATATCTATATTGATGCTCGCACTCCGATTCGTTATGCAGCAACAAAAGCCGTTTGGGCGACGCCAACGTTCTTTGTGAACAATGCGGATAAAGTACCTGTTGACCACAACTCAAGTGTCAGTGAGTGGCAGGCGCTAATTGACCCTTTGTTAGAAATATAGTTTTTTAGGGGCTTTGCTCTAAAGCATATCAAAATGGAATGTCTGATAAGTGAAAATAGAGTGTAAGAAAGTTAACGCTTTGTGCTCTTTTCGTTAGTCCGCCAGACTCAAAGTTTGGCTGAATAATCTCTATGTTCACAAGACTATTGATCGACAGCTGCGGACTTAAAGCCCTACCTTAAAGATTAGCAAAGATGAGGCTGCCAATTTATTGAATTATTGTTAGTCAGAACCATTTTTATAACGCTATTTAAAGTGTGAGTAGATACAAATTCAATTCACAAGGTTGAGAATTGTCGGTCTATTTTCTCAATATTTTGTGAATACCATGAGAACATACTTAAATTTCCAAGTACCCTCTAGATCATTGACTTCTCATAATATTCATATGATTGAAAGTGCAACGGTGTCTAACTTGAAGTTCTGCATCGATATTATTGTTAGGAAACACTCGATCGTTTCCAAACCCCCAAGTTTCAATACAGCATTTTTGTACAATAATCTGAATATCTATCGAGCGGTTTAGAGGATATTTTGCTAATTCATTTCCTATTATTTGTTCACGTTGTTCAATCGTCGAATCTTCAGAATCAACAACTATCCAAAAAGCATCTATTTTAGGATTAGCATTGATATCTTGAATTGAATCTCTGATGGAATGAGTAACTATTCTTGGATAACCATCAGAACTGGTAATATAGAAGTTATCTTGATCTATCAAATTTAAGTCATAGACCCTAGTCATGTTTGGAGATAGGTGTTTTATCCACGCATCGTAAATTATAGGCTCGCTTTTGCTGCCTTCCATTAGCATATAAATGTTCATATATAACCTGATTACTTATCAATATTTGCAGAAGCACCTAATTTATAAATAGGTAAATTAATTAATTTTATAAATGCTTCATGATGAGAACTATCTAAGTAATCTGTAGCTTCATATGCCTGAATAATACTATGATGTCTTGTAACAATTTTCCATCTACGAGAAGGAACCGCATTAATAATATAAGGGTGATGACTTGTAATTATAAATTGATATTTCAGCGCAGGATTCATTATCCAATGTGAAATAGCATCTATACAATTTACCCCAAAACCATTTTCAAACTCATCTATTAGGAAAATAGTTCCCTTTGGTGAAAGTGTTAAATAAGCTATATGAAATAAAACTTTTTTCATACCAGAAGACATTTCTTCTTGATAAATCCAATTTTGTACACCGTCTTCTTTAATTCTAAACATAAACTGATTGATCACTGCACCATCAGGATTGGATAAATTCAGTTCAGTTTTAACAATATCTAGATCTGTTACGAATGGAAAAATTTCAATATAGGCCTCTTTAATTTCGTCAAATTCAAAATCAAAAAGGTTTTGGCAAAGATATAGTTTTTCTAAGATATGATGGTTAGTACTTGGTAAATCTCTCAAAGCATCAAAAGAAGATATCTCATTCACTAAATTTGTTGCGAGTGCAATATTAGACAAAGGTCTTTCATCTTGAGTTGTTATAAGTTTTATTTTTTGAAATGCTTGATTAACAGGTTTTATTTTTTTTTCCTGTTTTAATAAGCTAACACAACTCTCATTCTGAGGAAGTTTCACAGTTTCTTTATTGTCAAAAATAATTTGATCCAATTGACGTTGGATAACTTTTTCATTATTGATGAACAGATCTTCTCTAATGATATAGGAGTCACTATTTTTATTTGATGTTGATTCTTTGAAAAAGTTTTTGACTCTAGTTAGAGCATCAATTTCTACTCCACCAAACTCACCAATCCATTGATATATATCATCATTTAGTGAAAATGTAATATCCCATGAGAAAGCGTTAACAGCTTCCCCTAAAGCTATCTGTTTTATATCACATATAGCATCTAAAATTTGTGTTTTTCCTACCCCTGAAACTCCAACGAGTAAAGATAAGCCATTATTAAACTCTACATCTTGAATACAAATGTTTCGAGTAGAGTATTTAACGCTAAGGCTTTGAATTTTCATTAAAAAAATACCAAAAAATATTTATTGCTTATTAACTTTGGTTAAAGTAACAGAAAATGTATCAAAAATCTGTTTTTTGAATCAAATATTAACCATTTGAGTTCATAGATGACCATGTGATAGTAAACCCTTTTAATATTAAGGTTTTCTAAAATTAACATAATACACCTTATACGAAATGTGTTATAATTTACCTTGAAATTCATATACTTATTTCAAAGTTTATAGCCCGAGCATCACTGTTCGGGCTTTTTTTATGATTTTTCACGTTCCACGCCTATTATTTGATCAATGTTCCAC
>ERZ650312.1615-NODE-1615-length-12638-cov-10.614003_pt1 | contig 12638 bp, 16 predicted proteins | sample MGYA00376248_ERZ650312 | MGnify/ENA primary metagenome ERZ650312 (study PRJEB26733, sample SAMN07839316) | wastewater metagenome | biome: urban; feature: wastewater treatment plant; material: waste water | place: USA: North Carolina | collected 2016-07-28 ... | reverse complement strand
GGTTTGATTTAGCTTGGCTTACTATCGGCTTGGTGTAGGTGTGTAATGGAAGTAAATCGGATGTAAAAATTACACAATTTGGACGACTGAGGGTACCTGTCATCCCCAGCCTATATAATATAGTGCAAAGTGGTGGCAGACTGCCAAGAACCGTTAAGATTGTCGGATGTCGTAATGCGACAACTGTCGCAAAGCAAATCGGACAACTGTCCGACATCCGACTGTTAGTATTAAGCTACAATTAAGTTGCGATAGTATACAATTAGGTTACAAAACAAGAAGGAGTCGGACATGACAACAGAGGAAATGAATGCATCAACGCAGATAAGGACAACAAAAGAGGTAGCTCGCAAGTTGAAGTTGTTAACAGCACTAAGAGGTAATGGTGAAACAATTGGTATACTGATTGGTTCATTGGTAGATAAAGAGTTAAGAAGATTAGGAATTAAAGGAAATAATGATGAGTAAGTACTACACAAGTGATGAATATACAGTATCACCACACTCAATTAAGTTTGACCCTGAGATGGTAGAGTTCAATAGAATACAGACTGATGAGGAATATCAAGCAACAAAAGCATCAATTGCTAAGTTCGGACAACTAACACCAATAGCAGTTAATGATAAGACTGGAATGGGTGAAGATGGTAGGCATAGAGCAAGAGCATGTATGGAGTTAGGAATAGATGTGATATGTAGACAAGTAAATGGTGAGTTAGATAAAGCGACAAGACTAGGTTTATATAATGTTGATGCTATGAGTGGTAGAGATTTAACACCTGCACAAAAAGCAATACAAGCGCATAAGTTCATTAAGATGAGCGGTCAAACAATAGCAGAAGGAGCTATGTTGTTTAAAGCGTCTGTAAGAAATGTTGGAGATGCTAATTCTATAGCAGGATTGGGAAGAAGTGATATACTAGATACAATAAGCAGAACTGGAGAATGGACTAGACCAAGTGGCGGACTTCCTATAAAAAGCTTAAGAACAATTGCTAGTGAACTAAGAGCAACAACAGAGGAGTTAGAAGTGAGAGACAATAAGACAAATGATATTGATTATGAGTCAATGATTAATACTGAGAAAGGTAAGTCAAGATTCTGGGAGTTAAGGACAGTGATGCAAATGAGTCAACATGAAGCTAATATGATATTAGTTAAGATGCTAAACTATGAGTATGTACTAAAAGTTAATAAAGTAACAGGAGAAATAGATGAAAGATAGTAGCAGAATAAAGTTAAAGATAATAGATATACTCAGAAAAGAGCTTCCTGAAGAGGAGTTCTTATTGATTAGCAGTATTGCTATTAAGGACTCGGATAAAGATAAGCAGATGGCTGTTATTGATAAAGCTGTGGTAGAAGAGTTAACAAGGCTTGCTAGAGAAGAGCAAACTGCTATGAGGAATGAAAGGTTGCTGACACTTGCTAAGTTTGTTGGTTGTGAGAATCTTCACGACAATGAGTTTACTAGAGATGTCGCTAAGAAGTTAGAGTACTCAGGTTCATTAACTGAAAAGCAGATTAGTGCTGTAAGAGTGAATGCTATTGAGACTGGGTGTGTAGGCATAAAAAGAAGATAAGAGTAGCAATTAAGCTACTCAAATCCATTTACGAAATGATTTACCTTTAAAGTAACCATATCTATAAATTGCTGCTCGTCTAAGTTGATGTTTACTAAAGTACATAATAGCCTCCATTAGAATGCGTCCGTAGACACACTCTCTGCTTGAGGCTGAGCTAACTTATATAGAGTTAGTTTACATAGTGAATTAGCAGTTTCTTTAGAATAAACTTCAGATAACTTACCAGCTTTACCTTGAGTATTCATGATGATTCCCCATACATAGTTACGACTTGGATTCTTAGAACCTTCTACATATTGAGATGCTCTAGAAATAGTATCTGCTGAGAAAGTATTTCTATAAGCTTTAGCTAATGCAGTACTAACCTCGAATAGTTGAGCTTGTTTTAAAGTGATTAATTTAGTTGCCATTGTTGTATCCTCCTACGAATTAAAGGTAATGAACCTAATGTTTGCTGATTAAGCGACTAATATAAATGGTGAGTGAAACGAATATACTATAAGACTAGGCCTGAGCCAAAGTCTTAGTTGATTCTAACTCTAAATCAAGTTCAGCCTCCATACTTAATAGTTGCTTGTTAAGTATACGATTAAGAGTTCGTACAGTATCTATAGATTCTACTACAAGTTCTACTGCATTAACAGTACCATAACCTAATGAACCTATAGTTGAACGAATTGGATTCTTAGATATGTATTCTCTAGAGTTAGTTGTTGTTTGTTTAGTTGTTTGCATGATGTCCTCCTACGGATATGCTATGTTAGCTACTGAGTAGCGACTACTATAAATGATTGAGCGAAGCTCAAGACTACAAGTCTAAAGCTCGTGCTTCCCAGTATGCTTCATCATAAGTAGCAAAGGCTTTACCTTCTGCTATTAAAGATGCACCTTCTTCTTCTGTTACTTCTACTTCATTGATAGCTAAGCCACCTAACATATAGATTGTCATTTGATTCTCCTTTGATTTAGTACTATAAATGATAAGCGAAGCGTTGGTGCTAGGCTAACTAGGTAGCTAAGACTGATTAGCTGTTGTTCTAGCACAAATGAGTAAGTGAAGCTTGTACCCCGGGGGTAGGCTCGGCTTATCTGGAGGGAGTGTGGATACTGAACAAACACCAAAAAAATATAATATTCCACATGTGAGCAAACTTAAAGTTGGCTTAAAGTACCATTACTACAACTATGATTAAGTAGATAGTAGTTATAATAACAAAAGAATAAAATGATTAAAGGATTTAGAATGGATAATAAAATAACCGGCCGAGTTGAGACTCAAGAACGTGTGCTAGGATGTATAAAATGAAAGTTAGAGTAGAACAAATAGGTGAGCTATACTATCCGCAGTATAGAAGAATGTGTGTATGGAGAAACTTCAAGACACCGGCTAGTGTAATTCCTGGATATACATATGAAGTAAGTGTAAAGTTTGCTAATCTAGAAGAAGCAAAACAATATGCTAAGAAATTTGATAATATAATACATGAGGTGAATTGATGTATGGGCAAATAGATAGACTCAGTGATGAATGGTGGACACAAAATGAGCTAGTACAGATGCACAAAGCTGTAATCAATCCGTCAAGATACGATAAAACACCAAAGCATATATGCTGGTACCACTTGCTGAAAGAAGGTGAATATACTGGTAAGGCAATGCTGCTTGCAGTAGAGTCAATAGTTGATGGGCAAGATGCTGTTAACAATGCACTTGCTGATGTAGGACTAACATGTGCTATAGGAGAATTCGGTGATGAGTCGGTATTCGCAGCAAATAAAGTTCAGATGTTATACTTGTTGTTTGAGAAATACCAATACGTTGGGAAAATCAGCTTTATTGGAGATGATAAAGTGTTTAGCTACGAAGAATGGATGGCAAAGTTAGTATAATTGTAGGCTGATTCAGGAAAATACAAGCCAATAAACGTATAATTAGAGGGTAAAAACAAAATTAGGAGATTACATGGAATTGATATTTGAAGAAGTAGAAGAAAAATCAGAGTATAGTAGATGGAATAAAGATGTTCCAATCGTTGCTAGAGGTAAAGTAGTTACTGCTTACTTAATGAGTGAGATATACGAACCGGAAGTGTATAGTGAGTTATGTTATACATTAGAACACACTAGTGCTGACTATGTTAGGTTAATAATGAACAATGGAGGAGGTCAATTAGACTCAATGCTTAGTATAATTGATGCTATTAAAAGATCTAATGCCACAGTAGTTGCTGTACTAAGTGGAACTGTAGCAAGTGCTGCAACAATGATAGCATTAGCATGTGATGAAGTAGAAGTTGCTGATTACACAAGTTGGTTAACACATTACTATAGCGGAGGATCTGCTGGTAAGGGTAATGAGATTAAAGCTAAACATTTATTTGATGAAGTTGAAATACCAAAGATGTTCAAAGAATTGCATAAAGGATTCTTTACAGAAGCAGAGATTGAAAGAGTAATTGATGGTAAAGACGAATGGCTAAACAAAGAACAGATACTAGAAAGATTTGCTAATATGAGGGGCACAAAATGAAGTACTTAATAATAGATACAAACATTCCGTTATCGGATGCTAATAATATAATAGCATTAGGTTCAAAAGATGTTACTGTAGTAATTCCAGAAACAGTGCTAGCTGAGTTAGATGCTAAGAAGAGTGGGTATGAAGAAGTTAACTGGCAGGCAAGAGGTACTGCTAGAATACTATCTGCTGCTCAAGTTAAGTCAATAGATAGAGAAGACTTCGGAACAATTACAAGATTAGACTTGAAGGGTCAAGAATTACTGATAGTGGGATTAAACTCATATAGAAATAGTCCAACAGAGTATGGAGGGAATGACCAAAGAATAATTGAAGTGGCTGAGAAGTTCACAGAATTTGCTAAAGATGATGAAGTTGAACTGATGTCAACAGACTTCTATATGCGGCTAAGAGCACTGGCAATAGGAGTAGTAACAACAGATTTAAAATTGATTGATGATGCAGACTTCAAGTTTGTTAAAGAACTAGAGGTAGAAGACTTAGAAGTATTTAGAACATTACATAACTCAGATATATTATCAATTGATAAAGACTACAAGTTAGAACACTATAGTTATAAGTTCAGTAATACTGAGACTGGTCAGATTAAGTTGGCTACAATTAGTAATGGGTTTATAAGAGTATTAGGTAAAGACATTGAAAAATCGCTAAGATTACAAGATTGTCCGCCAATAAATAGTGAACAGTTACTTGCTAGTAAAGCAATTCAGGATCCATTGATTGACTTAGTTATGATAGAAGGTCAAGCAGGAAGTGGTAAAAATATAGTAGCACTAAGTAATGCTATTAGATTGCTAAGAACTTCAAGAGATAAATATACATCAATCCTATATGTTAGAACTCCACAAAATGATGAGAGCCCAGGTGAGGATATAGGCTACTTAAGTGGTAATGAGGAAAAATATGCATTGTACTTAGGACCAATGGAAGATACAATCGACTTCATAGTTAGACAAGGAATTAAACAAAAAGGTAATGAGAAGAGATCAGAGTATGAAGAGAGAGTTCAGAAAGCAATTGAAGCTCTTAAGGAAGAGTGTAAGATGGAATCTATACTTACTACTGGACTAAGAGGTAGAACATTACATAATACAATAGTGATACAAGATGAATGGCAAAATGCGTCACAAGCAACTGCACAAAAAGTACTAACTAGAACAGGTAAAAATTGTAAGGTTATAGTTACAGGAAGTCAAAATCAAATTGACAGTAAGTACGTTACAAAATATAACAATGGATTAGCTGTGCTTATGGGTGAAGCAAGGGAAAGAAATATAACAACAGATGTTAATATGTTTGCTATTGAACTAACTAAAGTGGTTAGAAGTGAAATGGCGTTATTTGCAGAAGAGTTATTCACTAAAAAAGGAAAGTAGAAGTTTGTTATTGTATTATCCGTATATAAGTGGTATGAAAGCATAGGTTATGTATACTACAACATAACATAAGGAGTTAGAATGAAAATAATGATAGACATACAAGCCCTGGATAAGGCGCTTGACATCATAGATTCAACTCATAAGCTAATACAGTTTGATATCAAGAATGTGCCAATGATGCCATATGATATACAAGACATAACAATTGTTGCTGATTGGTTATACACTAATAGTGTAGACCATGAAGCTGATATGATAATAGTTAATAGTATTAGTTTGAGAGATGAACTAATAAAATTAGGAATAAATACAATGAGTATAGGATAGCCGAATGGGTAGATTAGGAATAGTAAAGAAGCAAGTGCCTGAGATCACACTTGAAGAACTAAAAGAAAGATTTCCTGCTAAGAAAAATACAATCAATGAAGAAACAGTTAAGTTAATTAATGATGCTATGAATGATCCACAATTCAGTGGAGAAGAATTCATAAACACAATGATGGATTATCAGAATGTATTAACAACAAGTTCTGCTAGTTTCAAAGAATATGTGAATGCAATAAAGTTCTGTGCATATCTGGAGTCAACAGACTTCAATATAACAGAAGCATATAAGTTAGCAAGAGCATCAGATGAGTTTGTTAGAGAAAGAATGTTTGCTCCAACAGATTCAAATGAGTATAGAGAGTTAACACACAGAGCAAGTACACATCACAAGTCACCGTTGGTTAGAAAGATACTAACACAAAGTGATATGCCACTACACTTGATGTTCCAAGGTGCAAGATACAGAGCAGTAGCAGTGCTTGCTAGGGAAATGACAGATGCAGAGTATAGTAAAGACAGAATTGCAGCAGCAGATAAATTGCTAACCCATGTTAAGCCGCCAGAGAATCAAAAGATTGAGCTTGATATTGGTATGACATCAGAAGCTAAGAGTGTAACAGCATCGTTAATGGATCAATTGGCAGTAATGGCAACACAACAACGTAGATTACTAGAGGCTGGTGCTGATATTAGGTCAGTACAAAAGCTAGGAATACAAGCAGAAATAGTTGATGTTGAGGTGACCAATGGCTAAGTTAGAAGCAAAGTCAGAAGTTACTGGTGATGAGTCAGTACCGTACGAAAATTGGAAAGAATTCGAAAAAGCTGTGGAGGAAGGTAAGGAATTAATCCCTGAACTTCCAAAACAAAAGCCAAATGAAAGATATGCCTTCAATGTTGATGAAGCATTAGATACGATTGACTTAACATTTGGTGGATATACGCCAAGTGAAGATGCGTTAAACTTCTTCAACATAGTTAGATTGGTGATGGGAGAAGATCCAGAAGTAGATAATGGACTAATGCACTACTTTCTTGTTGATCTGGTATATGGAAACATCAAGAGAGAACACTTCCCATACAGCAAAGAGATTCAAGATAAAATTAGATTCAACTCAAAGAAAATAGCAATAATTGCATCACGGTTCAGTGCAAAATCAACTATAATTACGGCGTTCATGCCAATAGTGACTGCAGTTACTGGACACATGCCAAACTTTGGTGATGTAATGTTCTGGGTTAGCTTCGGAGATTCGCAACAAGCTGGTGCAAAAGTACAAGCAAATACGGTTAGAGATATATGTGAAGACAGTAAATTCTGCAAAGAGTACTTCGAGAAGATGAGATTCACAGATGAAGAGTGTGAGTTCATTAGAAAAGGTGATGGACCAATAAAGAAAAGAGCATTCATGTTCAAAGTTAAAGGCGCTGCTGGTGGATCAGTTAGGGGTATTAGGTATAAAACAGAAAGACCTCAAATATTTACATTCGATGATATTATCAAGAACGAAGCTGATGCTAATAGTCCAATAATTATGGCTAAATTACGGTCAATGATCTACTCAGATGCTGAAAATGCGACTGGTAAAAAGGGTAAGATTATAATTGTTAATACACCATTCAACAAAAAAGACCCTGTGTACGCTGCATTAGAGAGTGGAGTATGGACACCAGTTTGTATACCAATATGTGAGAAGATTTCCCTGGATTTAAAGAAAGAAGACTACCGAGGTAGTTGGGAAGCAATGAAAAGTTACGAGGATATTATGGAAAAATACGAAGATGCTTATTATGGAGATACGCTAAGAGAGTTCAACCAAGAGTTGATGTTAAGAATTAGCTCAGAGGAAGATAAACTAATTAAAAAAGAACACATACAAGAGTATAGTAGAAAAGCTTTGATTAGAAACTTGGATTATTACAACTTATATATGACAACAGACTTAACAGCAAGTAATAGTGCTAAAGGTGACTTCAGTTGTGTGATGTTATGGGCAGTTGGAAGTAACAATGATATGTTCCTGCTAGACTTGCATGTCAAAAAATGTACAATAGCTGAGCAGTACGAACCTATATTTGATATGGTTAGAACTTGGGGAACTCGTAAAGGTAGAAATGTAACAGTTGGTGTAGAGATTGATGGACAACAACAGTTAAATATGCATACACTAAAGAAGATGATGATTGAGAAGAATGTGTTCTTCACATTTGCTAGACAGATAGGTAGTCCATTCGGTAAAGAAGGGATCAGTAGAAGACAAGCAACTGGTGCTAAACATGAACAATTCATGAGAGTGTTCCCACTATTCCAACAACATAAGATTCACTTCCCTGAAGAACTAAAAGATTCGCCTGATATGAAAGAAGTTATGAATGAATTAAACTACATAACATATGAGGGAATAGGCTCAAAGCATGATGACGCACTTGACTGTATTAGTATGCTAGCAAGTATGGAAATGATAGCACCTAGCATGGACTTAGTAATGGATAATGAAATAACAAGCGCTAGCGAATCTATATGGGGAGAGTTTGATACTTCAAGTAAAGGTGGAACTTCAGGAAGTACTGTGTTTTAAGGATATGTGAAGGTTAAAAATGGTAATATGAAGTAAAATGATAGGAGAAACAAATGACTGTTGGACAAGTAATAGACCTGGCTAAAGTCAGTGAATTAAATGGATTAGGGATTGCTAATAACGATGCTGCTGTTATAGGGTTCCTAAACTTAGGAATGCTAGAGTTGTATAAAAGATTCACACTAAAGTATGAAGAATATATAATTACATTAGATGAAAATGTAAGTATATACACAATGCCTGCTGATTATATGTGGATAATAGCTGCCTATGGAGATCTAGATGCAAGGTCAGGAGACTTTGTTAATCTAATACCTATAAACGAAGAGGATAATCCGGCTAGTATAAATACAAGCAGTTGGAATAAAATTCAGATACCAGTTAATACTGGAGGAGCTCATATAAGTATTATATATGCAGCTAAGCCAACAACATATACAGTAAGTGATTTGGATGAGGAGATAGATTTACCTCCACAAATGATAGAAGCATTGCTGGCGTACATAGGATACAGAGGTAACTCAACAATAGATAGCGGATTACAAACAGAAGATAATGCGTGGTTCATTAGATTCGACTCAAGTTGTAACAAGATTAAACAAGAAAGTATGCTGAATAGTGATGATATGTACATGAAAGATAGATTAGGAAATAGGGGGTTCGTATAATGAAAAAGGTAAAGACTTCAACTGAATATGATGTAGGAGGCGTATAATGCCAATGAGATCAAGTAGTTTAGCTAATAATCCATTAGCTATAACCAGAGAATTAGATGGAAGATATGATGTTGTTCTACAAGTTAGAGATAACTTAGATCTAATAACACAAGTATCAGGAATAGACTTTGCTGCTATACTAGCTGAGTTAGAATCAGCACAAGACTTCACAGGAATTACTGTAGTACAAGGTAAGACAGTTGCATGGGATGCTGTTAATAAAATACTAACAGTGCCTAAAGGTGATAAGGGTGACAAAGGCGATACTGGAGATACAGGATTAACTGGTCCTCAAGGTATACAAGGTCCTCAAGGAATCAAAGGAGACACCGGGTTAAAAGGTGATACAGGTTCGCAAGGTCCTAAAGGATTCGATGGAGCTGCTGGAGCACAAGGCCCTAAAGGCGATACAGGAGATGACTTAACTATATCACAGATTACATATAATGGTAACGGCACTTTCAACTGGCTATTTAGTGATGGTACAACATATGTAACACCAGACTTAAAAGGACCTAAAGGTGATACTGGTAGTCAAGGTATTAAAGGTGATCAAGGTATAAGTGTTCACCACATTAAAGGAACTAGCACTACAGATTTAGAAGGTGACTTTGGTTCATATAGTGAAATAGACACATATACAGTTTATGGAGATGCTAATGAGACAATTAACTTAGGATTCTTCAGAGTTAATAATGGGGCTGCTAAAGAAGGTCAGCATGGTCTAATGTATAAATCTACGTATGATACTACTGCTAATGGCATAGTGGATAACTCAGAGAAATTAGAGGGTAGAACAATTGCTCAAATACAAGCTGATATAACAGATACTATTGGAGCATCAAATGGTATAGCATCATTAGATGCAACTACTAAATTAGAGAGAGCACAAGTGCCTACTATGAATGTTACATTAGAAGGTGATGTAAGTGGAAACTTTGCTGTTGATGGATCACTGAATACAATAGTTAATGTGGTTGTACAAGACAATTCACATTCACATACGTTCAGTAACTTAACAGCTAATCCAACTACATTAAGTGGATATGGTATTACTGATGCTGATACAAGTGCTCAAGTATCCGCTAAAATAAGTACTGCAGTAGCAGCATTAGTGGATTCTAGTCCAGCTACATTAGATACATTAAATGAGTTAGCTGCAGCGTTAGGTGATGACCCTAACTTTGCTACAACTACATCAACAGCGTTAGGCAATAGGGTTGTTAAGAATGCTAATATAGTTGCTGGAACTGGAACTAAAATAACTTATGACACTAAAGGACTAGTTACGGGTAGCACTACCCTTAGTGCTAGTGATATACCTAGTTTAGATGCTAGTAAAATAACAAGTGGAACGTTATCTGTAGGTACTAGTGGTAATGCTGCAACTGCAACTAGAGTGAATAATACTGAGGTAATAAAATTCGATACTGGTGTGACTGAAGGTACAGATCTGTATACGTTTGATGGTAGTGTATCTAAGACTATTAATATAAAAGCAGGTACTAACGTTACGCTAACTAAAGCTGCTGGTAGTGTAACTATCAATGCAAATGACACATCGATTGCTGTTACTGAAATAACAGGTATGGTGGCAGGAGCTAGTACATTCCTAGCAACACCAACATCTACTAACTTAGCAGCGATGCTAACAGATGAGACTGGTACTGGAGCAGTTGTATTTGCTAATAGTCCTACGTTAACTGGGACACCATTGGCTACGACAGCGGTAGTTGGTACCAATACAACACAAGTAGCTACTACAGCTTATGTAATAGCCGAAATAAATAAAGTAGAGGAGTGGTAATGAGAATTAATCGTCAAGATACAAATGGTGTTAAGCCGTTACTAGCAGTAGGAGAGTTAGGGTATGATAATTACCCTAGTGGTGGTGATGTAGGAAGAGTATACGTTGGAAATGGAGCATCGAATATAGCACTAGCTAAAAAAGCAGAAGTTGCAATAGTAGATGGTAAGGTAGATACACATACAGCTAGAGTGAATAATCCACACAGTGTGACTAAGACTCAAGTTGGATTGGGTAATGTGCAAAATGTGGATACAACTAATGCTAGTAATATAGCTAGTGGAACATTAGCAAATGCCAGATTAGCTGATAGTGGGGTTACTGCTGGTACCTATAAAAGTGTGACAGTAGATGGTAAAGGTATAGTGACAGGTGGAACTAATCCGACTACGTTAAGTGGGTATGGGATTACAGACTCATATACTAAAGCAGAAGTAGATACTACAAATGCATTCAGGGCTGATAAGTACTTAGCTGGACAGAATATAGCAAATATGGTGTATACTAGTGGAGACTTAACTAAGATACAGTATAGGAATGCTACGGATGCAGATTACGAGGTACTGAACTACACAAGTGGGAATTTAACTAGTATTAATCACTATACATCAGGTGTGCTAAGAGGCACAACAACATTAAGCTACTCTAGTGGAAATCTAGTGTCAGCAATATACGCTTAGGAGGTGTGATATCGAAGCAATAAGTTATGCATATGCTGATAAGCAAGCTAAGAGAATAAAGAAAATGATTAATGACCCTGACTCAACATCAGGAGTTGTTACAGTACCTAGTACGATTGCTAGTGGAGAAACAATAACAATTCCAGCAGGAAGAACTGCAGTGTTACCTAATGTACAAAATGATGGTACATTGAATGTAGATGGTACTGTGTTTATTCCAAGTGGAAGTTCGTATACTGACACGAATATTGATAGTACTAATGCAACATTCAATATGCTTACTGTTAATGCTACCGAAAATTCAGCAACAATTGGTGTAGAATTATTATCTAATTGGACTTTTACAGGATCTGCGGGTGGATGGATATTAGGAACAAACTGGACCTATAGTTCTAACGCAGTAGTATGTACGCTAAATGCCTCTGCTGAGGGTACACTAAGTCAGAATGTTTCGGTGGTGTTAGATAACTACTATTTACTAGAGTGGTATCAAACCAATAGTATAGACACAAATGGTCAAATAACGCCATCGCTTGGTAATGTTGTAGGAGGTAAACACTCTAGTGGTAATACAACCCAAGTGTATCAACAAATATTTAGAGCAACTTCTACAGGGAGTGTTTCTCTATCATTTGCTGTTACTGATATAACTGGCACGGGTATAATAACAATAGACTCAGTGAGTTTAAAACAAATTACTCCAATGAAACCAAGTATGCTTTTAAATAATGCTGAGAATTCAGTAGAAAAGCTTGAGTTCCGAACGAGTAAAAATGTAGGGTCAATTCACCCGAGTATTGGAATAGGTAATGGTGCTTTACGAAGTAACATAATAGGTTTTAGAAATGTTGCCTTAGGTGGTTGGGCGCTATCTAACAACACAACAGGTTATAGTAATACAGCAAGTGGAGTATCTGCGCTATCTAACAACACAACATTCTCTAATATATCGGGATTTGGATATAACTCACAAGTTACAGGTTCTAATCAAGTACAACTAGGAGATTCAGCTACTACAACATATGT
>ERZ650312.1614-NODE-1614-length-12646-cov-4.932571_pt1 | contig 12646 bp, 14 predicted proteins | sample MGYA00376248_ERZ650312 | MGnify/ENA primary metagenome ERZ650312 (study PRJEB26733, sample SAMN07839316) | wastewater metagenome | biome: urban; feature: wastewater treatment plant; material: waste water | place: USA: North Carolina | collected 2016-07-28 ... | reverse complement strand
AATTAGCAACAGTCTTGAAAGACCGAATCGCTGGCAATAATGATTCATTGATTCCAGTAACTGCAGAATTAAAAATAAACGAATTCAATGGACGAATAAGTCCACAACTAATATTAAGTAAAGGATATTGATAAGTCAATATCCTTTAGGAGGCATAAAATGAAATACACCTTAGAAGAACAAGAAACCTTTGTACACTTTGACCCAATCACCAAAGAGTATATCTACGACACATCATACAGCCATCACATCCGAAAAATCTTACAAATGCCTGAGGCTTTTGAGATATTAGATAAAGAAGAAGATGACGGAAAAGTCATTTGGATTAGAGCCAAATTCAAATCGGACAACCACAAGCTATACATCTTCCCACGTAAGAAGAGACAATTAACAGCTGAAGCTCGAGAAAGACAAATAGAGAGATTAACCTTAGCTAGACAGAAAAAGACTACTAAGTAGTCTTTTCTTTTGTAATTAAAGTTCCAATTCATTTACGTTATCTAATTGTTTTAGCGCATCAGAGAATTCATTATTAATTTCTGACAGTTTATTTGTGACCGTTTGACGAACATATTCGTCAGAGTCATAGACAAATTCTATGAGAGACTCCATATCCGAGAGTTTCTTAGCGACCGCATCACGTACCTGCCAAGCTTTATCGTCTTTAAACGTGTTAAGAATCAATTGTTCATCTGAAAGATTCTCGACAACTGTTTGACGCACCGTCCAATCCGGGTCATCTTTGAACGTTTCAAAAATCTTTTGTTCATCCGTTAGTTGTCTCACCGCTGCCATACGAACATAGATGTTTTTGTCATTTTTGAACGTATCAACGATTATTTGGTCATCCGACAGTTTACTCACCACCGTTTGACGAACAAGCCCATCCGGGTCATTTTTGAAAGCGAGAATATGATTTTCATCAGATAGTTTGCCTGCAAGCTCGAGACGCACATCAGCATCAGGGTCATATTTAAATGTATTAAATATCTGCTCTTCGTCAGTTAGTTTACTAACCACTAATCGACGAACATCCTCATCTGGGTCGTTTTTAAACGTGTTGAATATTAAGTTCTCATCCGATATTTTACTAACAACCGTTAAACGAACATTCCACGAGGGGTCATCTTTAAAGGTGTTAAAAATCAGCTCTTCATCAGATAGTTTATTCAAGACCTCTAGTCGAACATACTCATCCGGGTCGTTTTTGAAGGTGTTGAAAATTAAATTTTCATCAGACAGTTTATTTACTACAGCTTCACGTACCAAACTATCGGGGTCATCTTTGAATGTATCAAAAATCAATTGTTCATCCGACAGTTTTTCCACCACTTTTTTGCGAACGAAATAATGTGGGTCGTTTTTGAAGGTATTGAATATTAAGTTTTGGTCGGTAAGTTTATCAACCACAGCCAAATGAACCGAACCGTTAGGGTCATCTTTGAATGTTTCTACAATCAGACGCTCGTCGGTCATTTCGTCAATCTGTTGTAAACGCTCATTTAATTCTTTACTCATCTAAGTACTCTCTTATATTTTAATTATTGGACTAAAGACGGGATTTATCCCGTACTTTAAATCTCGAGTCCAAATTTAGACACATCTATAGTATCTGCATATTTATCAACCAAAGCCTTGACATTAGCCTCATGCATTGCTGTAATGGCGTCTAGTTCTGACGCGAATGATTGTTCACTCGATTCCGTCTTAATAGAACCCATAGCTTCTGCCAACTTATTATCTTCATAATTTGGGTCATTAGTTGCTACTTGATTTTCACGAACGATAGCTTCTTTACGAGCTAAATCTGCACGATATTCAATCAACCAATCAGGTGTACCATATTGACCACCGTTAGCTCTTGTACCATCCAACTTGTATGGGTTAGGAGCTTCAGCCTGGTCTAATGGGAATAATTTATCCGCAGAACCCCACTTGACTTTCATATCTGCAACGGTAATATCACCACGAGACACGGCAAGTAAAGCGTCGTCGATACCCTTTTGTTCAGGGTCCCAAGACAGTACTGAAACCGGGTTGTATTTAGCCAACTCGTTATAAGCACTATGGATACCACGAGCAACAGATAGGTTCTCTCGACCGTCAGCATCCATGGCGATATAGGTGCCTGCAATTTTCAAGTCAGTGTCAGTATAGATATGTGATACCGATTTAACAAAGGCTTCAGCAACACCAGGAACCTGAGCAACGATTAAGCCACGGTCACCAGCGATTTTATCAGCCAGAGATAGACCTGTTGAATCTTTTACGTCTAAGTATTTTGCCGTGATAATGCCTTTAAGAGCACCTTCAGCAACCATGACAACATATTGGTCAGAGCCATTTTTTGGTTCGCGCGCTTTAACAAATCCGGCGTTTGATGGTGAAACGATTTCACGACATTCTTTGGTGCCTGTTAAATCACCACCCGCTGGCCAGATATATTTAGCCTGAGGAGACACTTGTAGTTTGTCAATAATTTCAGGCATATCATAACCGCGTTCAATCAGGGTTTGTTTAATATCAGATTTGAGTTTGACTTCAAACTCACCATAAACATCTTCAAAAAAGATTTTATCATTTGATGCGGATTTAACGTGAAGGTCTGAATCGCGACCGTCAGTAAGTTTGAACAGGTATTTACCACCATAAAATTCTTTATTATTTTTATCATAATATTGAGATTTTTGAATGGAAACCCCATCTGGCGCCTTAGCTTTTAAGAACACATTTATTGGTGTAATATCAGTACCCACTTGGAATTTGGCATATTCACCGTTGACATTACGCATAGGTATAACATAACCGGCGTTACCACCTGTTTTAAGAGCGATAGGCGTAGAAGGTACAGGCTTATCACCCACGAACAATTCAATATCATTAAATTGTTGAGCCTTCATGTTTGGAAAACCAACCATGTTGTTATCCATCAATCCAGGAATAACAGGCTTACCAGTTTGCCATGAGAAGAATCCATCTAAGTCTTCATCTTTTAGACCACGTGAAGGGTTTCCAAGCATAGACTTATGGTCACTGACAAATTTGTCATCTGGGCCACCCAAAGGCATAAGGTGAGAGAATTTTTTCCAAACCTCCGCTTGTTGATGTTGCCATTCATAGTCATCACCAACGGCATTATATTTGGCAAGAATTGTTTCATCTGAAGGGGCATAAACTGAACCTTTTTCTTTATAATCCGGATTTAAGAGATATAATTGGTTATCATAGCGGTTGAAAACCTTAATATCTTTTTTCTTCGCATCAGAGAATAAGGCATTTAGTTTGATGTTTGTTGAGTGGAAATCTTCTTTATTGGATTCTTTAAAACTCTCATCAAAAGAAACCATAACATAATCAAAAGCTTTTTCACCATTAACGGTGGCGTTTAAAGCATTCGTAATTGTTTCTTTATATGGTTTCCATGGAGCCGACGCATCAACATTGACAGTACGAGCATCCATTTGCTTGATAGATTTATCACCATTTGTTGTGAATTTAATAATTAATGGACTTCTATATTGAACCATTATAACTCCCTTTCTACTGTTAAGACATCAAGACCAGCAATAAAGTCTTGAGCATCATAATCGTCTGAAGCTTATCTTGTAGCTTCTTGTGCTTCATGTAATATTTTATTTTTTAACGTTATTTGATTGTATATCTTCGAGCATCCATTCTGGTTTACGTTTATCACTTCTAGTCATTACTTATCTACATTATACCAGAATTCGAAAAAAAAAGCAAATAAAAAAACCACTATTGACAAATAGACAATTTTGTGTTATAATTAAGTAAAGGTTGCAAAATGCAACCAAAAGAAAGTTAATAGCGCCTAGCGCTGAAAGGAAGAATATGTCAGCTAACATTCATATACGCTTGTCTGAAGAGAAGAAAAAAGAGCTCACCAAACAAGCACAAAAAGAAGGTTTAAGTCTGAATGCTTTTATGTTAGCGGCAGCCAACGATAGAATAGTCAAGATGAAAGGGGAATAAATGGATATTAAGAATATAACCACAAAAGAAGCCCTTTTATTGGAAGCTATAAGAAACGCAGCCTTAACAAACAGTAAAAAAAGAAGACGACAAACCTTACGATTAAAAGAACTTATTTGTGATAAGAAAGAATTAACCTCAGATGATTCAGATGTGGTAAAAGCAACAAACGAGATTGTATCCAATATAGAATCCATAACCATGATTCGCTATGGAGCAACCGCCTATGTTGAATGGTATGGACGACCACCGAAAGATTTGATAGATATTGGAACATCTACAGACCACTTGTACTTTTTCACATCAGCCAATTTACGTGACCCAATTAGCATGTATAATGACATAGATGAGAAAGCAGAAGCAGCATGTGAAATATTATTAACATTTATATTTAACGCTGCCGCAGGTATAGATTTACGTAATCGTTTAGAATCAATTAAATCTATGAAATTAGAACACATTAACCTAACAACAGAACATGCCCAAGAAGAAGGAATTGAAGCCTTAGAAAAATTTGCAGACTTTGTTGATAGTCAAAATGCACCTGGAGCTATGGCCGCAGGTATGCTTTATCCGCTTTTAAATGACGCCTATGGCAAGAAACGCAAGCATGCCGTGTTTGGCTTTAAATCAAACACAGGTAAAGGTTTATTATTAGCCATGATAAGTAAGCTCTACAAAGGGGCTGCTGATGATATGCCAGTAAGACCAAATGAACGAGATGTGTATTCTGCTGGTGCTTGGAATAAGATGATAATACCAAGATGGATTGTAAAGATAGGTGACACATCAGAAGCCGATATCACTTACGATTTCATGAAAAACCTCTATGAGCATCCTATTTCAATATCTGGTAAGAATGAACGAAGTAAAGAAATGTTCTATGGTAATGTTTACATTGCCACCAACAGTCAACAAGACTTCTTCTCAGATAAAGAAATCTACACCCGTGTATTTTTCCTGGCCATGTTTAGAGATATTGACCAAATCTTGGGAGAAGAATTAGTTTCTGTTTTAGACAATATCCACAGGGATTCAATTGTAGCATATTTAATCAAACATGAAGAAGATGCTAGAAATTATTGGAATAACTATCAAACACCACCAAGCTTTTATGAAGACAAATCAACAGAGTTGTTATATGATGATTTCTTGAAGAGATATGATGGAAAGATAGCACCTGTTCGAGATATAAAACGTTGGATAAACAATCCACGTAAATATAAATCCTTAATGTCTCTAATAAAAGAGTACAATGGGGAACCAAAAAACGTAAGTATTGATGGCAAATCTGTAAAAGCCATTGATTTAAGAAAATTAAAAGTCTTGTAACACCTTGACAAGTCAAACTTGTTGTGGTATAATAGACTTAGGAAATTAGAAAAAGGAAGAGAAAGAATGTTTATACAAGTAAAAGACCTAGACCAAACGATTGAGCCAAAGAACGCAAATGTGTTCGTTATTCAGACTTATCCGGGTGAGGTATTGTATATTTCTAGGTCATTTATTGGATATGATTTCACGAAATATACACATCCAGATTTCAACAACGCCATTGTATTCTTCAATCGTCAACACGCAGAATTAGCCTTGAACACTGAGTTCAAGTTTGTGAAACAAGATTGGAAAATTGTACCTGTCGCTATTAACGAAGATGAGAAGAAACGAGCTCAACAGGCTGACGCAGTAAGACGTATGGCTAAAAATGAGCGACGTAGAAAAGAAAAAGAAGAACGTGAAGCTCAAGAATCAGGTGAGTAATCATGAGCCTGAATGAGGACATAAAGACTATAAGTTCTAGTGGTATAATGGACAAACTCTTAAAACCTGAAACCGTAACTATTAAGGTGAAAAGTGCAAATCCATGGATTAACGACCCGGAAACAATAACCTTAACACAAAAACAATTCACCAAATTGAAGAGATATATGTTCATTAATACCGTATGGAATGTAAACCAAATTTGGTTAGTTGGACCACGACACAATTTTATACGTGTTTTAGAAATTAATGATGAATCAGTGGTCGATAAAACCATAGACGAATTACATTCTAAGATACCATACCTACCAGTCAACGAAATTCGTGTGTGTTTTAAAAGCGGGCTAAAATGGAAGTAGAATTGAGAGATATGAAAGAACAATTGAAGTCATTATTTGACAAACAAAAAATAACTATAACAATGGAAAATGCAAATCCGGCAGTTCAAGACGACCCAGAAGAGATGACGCTGAGTTTGAAAGAATTCAACAAATTAAAAAAGCATATGTTCATAAATACCGCCTGGTATTACAATGCAGTTTGGGTTTTCACACCAGAGTGTATAATAAACATATTATCAATCAATGGTGAAAGTTTAATAGATAGAGAAATATCAGAACTTCAAGAAATATTACCGGGAATAACAATCAAAAACCTAGAAATGAATTTCCGAACAATAGGTAAGTGGGATAACGAATAAAGGAGAAATAATGGAAGAAATAATTGAACTATTAGGTCAAGAAGTGGTAGATAATTGTGAAACATTAAAAATGCCACTACAAAAACTTGACAACCCCGAAATTAGAACTATGGCCTACACTATGGCCTATGAACCAACAGAATATGGTACAATCTACGAAGACGGTACTCAAGGCCTGATTGTTAGAATGCCTGAAGACCATAACACCTACAATAATGGTGTATATATGCTTCACTTGGCTAAGGGCTCAGAAGAAGACCAATATCTTTACCAACTTGAAGTAATTGTACCAAATACTAAAAGTAAAGATTTTTTGATAAGACACCTTGTTGGAGAAATAACAACATATATTGATAATCTTGATACTGGAGATTTAGATGTATATGATTTCGCAGAAATCTACGGATTTGTAATCGCAAACACTTACGTAAAACCTTTGGCAAAATCCTTATACCCTAACCAAAAAGATAAACAAGTATTGTTCACTAATTTATACATGCCACGAACTCTGGCTCATATAGCACATATCTATGCTGGTTCAGAAATATTAAAAGAACAAGCTGTAAACAGTGACCCATATTTGTTCAAATTAGCAATCGATGGATTAAAAGAAGGTGACATCGCACCAAACCATGACGTACGAGAAGACGCGGAAGGAATATTAAAAAACAATGATGAAATTTAGATATTGGTTGGAGGAATTCCCAACAGCTGAGGAAACAATTCGAAAATATGGCAAAGGCAACCGCAAACGAGAAATAACTCTATTCGGGTTACTAGTGTTGGCAATAGTTTTATTGTTAATTGTACCACCATTCATAAAAAGACTATTTGACGGGTCTTATATTTCCTTATTACTAGCGAAACTTGTGCATATTTTTGTGATTACCGCCTTCCTAGCTTGGTTATCAAAAGGTCAAAAAATAATGTGGCTTGTTGGTGTTCAGCTATTGGTATCTTTGGCAGTCTTGTTACCATGGAACGTCAACACGTCAAACGATAAATCTCTGGAAACTGGTGTTGTCTACATCATGCAAGATGATGACTGTAAATATTGTGAGGCCGCAAACACGTCAATGAGACTTGCTGTTAATTTATATAATATCACACATAGCCCAAACATTCAAGTAATTGACCGAGACGACACTAGTAAAATCGCTCAAGAGTTAACCAATACCGAAATTGTAAACGGTACAATTTATAAACAAACAGAAAACGGAATAGTAACCACTAACTATGTAATGATGGATAAAGATAACAATCCAGTATCACCATCAGTATCATATGTATACGACAAGTTGATTACCGTAGTAAAGGGGAAATAAATGACGGACATAGTAATAATACTACTGGACTATCATCCCGGATTACCAAGCGGTGAAGAGGAAATCCAATTGAATGAAGAAGATATAAAAATGTTGGCTGAGGTATGTGAAATAACACCAACAGGGGAGTTGATAATAGAAACGGTAGATAACCGATATAAAGAAATCGTTGTAATTAATGGACAAAGTATAGTACTGAACAATAAAGAGACAAACGAACAAATCTTCGAAAGTTATTTCGGACAGAAACCAATACCACGAAGTAGGGGAATGTTCACAGTTTAGTTAGAATGGAAATAAATGTTAAAGAAAACACATAGAAGTTTTGCGACAACCTTTACGGCTGGAGCAATATTAACACATCAAGTATATCAAAATGCAATACACGTCGAATCATGGACAGATGTGCATTTTGATAACCCAACTGGGTTTGCATGGCTTTCAATTTTATTACTCAGCTACCTATTAGGCCCTTTGGCTGATTTAGACAACTATTTACCATTTTTTAAACATAGGGGAATAACTCATAGTATATTTGCATTGATTCCTTTATGGATACTGGTAATAGTCGCCTATCATAGCCAAAATATCATCAACCTAACTCTTGCTCTATCACTAGCCCTATCATGGACGAGTCATCTCGTAGGTGATGCATATTCTGTATCAGGTGTTGAATGGTTATACCCATTTCGACAATATGAAGTACTAGAAGATGGAGCTATGTATAAAAAAGGGAAACGCATACTCTTCCCTAAATTATATAAAGTTGGTGTTAATGAATTAAGATGGTATAAACAAGGTAGTTTTGGCTTAGTAGCATCTGAAAGCATGACATTCCCAGCTGAAGTCACCTGGTTAATGTTTACCCTCATTCTCTTGTTCATTTCTTGGAAAATATAGCCTTTGGTTATTTTTTTTGATATGACTTGACAAAATAGAGAAAGAGTGGTATAATAGTAATATGAATTGGATATTATTAGATTTAAACGGTACGGTTGGGACTGACAATCCCGATATTTTGGAAAAGATAACCAACACTGCCAATATAATACATAGACCAGAGGTTGAAGCCCATGTAAAGGTTTCGACTCTTAAAAGAATTAAGGAAATCAGCGAAACAACAAATTCAACAGTATTGTGGATAAGTCTCAGAGAAGATGACGCCCTGTTGATAAATGATATAGCAGAAACTGATTGGGAATATTTGACAATGCATGAACCCATAGACCGAAGTAATGTTTGGTCAAAAACAGCCCCAATCGCTAATTTTGTAAAAGAGCATCCGAATGACACAGTTGTTGTTGTGGATGACATGCTTTTAGTTGGTGGAGCTTTAGCAGAATTGAAAAGCCAAGCTCCTACAGTCAAAACAGTAATACCTTTAACAAGTAAAGGTCTAACCCAAGAAAATTTGGATGAATTAGCAAGTATATTAAGTAAAGGAAACTAATGGGAAAGAAAAAACAAAGATTTAAATCCTTTTTAAAATGGTCAGCAATAACTCTAGTAACAACTGGAACAATTGGTGCCTTGGGAGGATTTTTATATGTTAACAACAAATTATCAACCCTACCAGATATTGACACCCAGTATTTAACAACCTACGGTAACAGTAAAATCGTAGATGCTGATGGGAATATTATTTGGCAAACCACTCAAACATATTCAAAATCCACGACCTTTGAAGAAATCGAACCAACCCTTATTGATGATGCAATAATCAACGTTGAAGATGAAGATTTCTATAAAAATAAAGGTTTTTCATATAAGGCCGTAGCCAATATGATTTTTGGTTATATTTATTCCAAAATCAATTCAAACTATGAGGCTCGAGGTGGTTCAACCATAGACCAACAGGTCATCAAAAACGCCTATTATAACGGTGGAATCGGTCATGACACCTTTACACGTAAAATCCAAGAGTTATATTTGTCTAAACAATTAGATGAGAACTATAACAAACAAGAGATTTTCGACATGTATGTGAACATGATGGAGTATTCAGAAGGCGCAAAAGGTTTAGCCGCAATTGCTGAGCTCTACTTCGGTAAATCCTTAGACCAATACAAAGAACGTAGCATTGAAAATATTGCACAACAAGCATACCTAGCAGGTCTAGGACAGGCACCAACAACCTACAACCTCTATGATAATCCAGAAGAAGCCCACAAGCGTATGAAAACAGTTTTGGGTGTCTTGCTTGAAAAAGGTGTAATTACACAAGACGAGTATAATCAAGCCAAAGACTTTGAGTTGACAACTACCTTGAAACCTAGATATTGGAAATCTGAAGAACAAAGACAACAAAACCTCAAGTATAAGACCTATACAGATATGGTTTTAAGTGACGTTAAGAATCTTGGATACAATATTGAAGATTTGACAGTGACAATTCACACCTTCCTAAAACAGGAAACATTTGATGCAATCACCAACAAGGTTAGAGAATCAGCCTATTACCAAGACGGTGAAGGTGGCACTGAACAAGTTGCCGCGACAGTCATCGACAAAGACGGCATTGTAATTGGTATGGTTGGTAGTCGCTATGATGGTGACGAATTAAACCGAGCAGTACAACAAGTTCGAAGCTCAGGTTCATCCATGAAACCATTCACAGCCTATGGGCCACTTTTCCAATATTTTGGAAACCAATACAACACAGCAAGTATGTTTAGTACCTCACCATATCTCTATCCTGGTACCAATTTCTATATGAACAACTTTGGTGGTTACACTTATGGAAACCAGACAGCTCAATATTCATTGTGGATGTCACTTAACACACCTGTAGCCCGAATTGCGGATGAAATCTTAGGGCCAAACAGAATGAAAACCTTCTTGAATGGTCTAGGCTTGGACGTACAACAGTCATATAGTTCGGTTGACGCTATCGGTTTGAATATCTCAACCTTGCAAGCAGCGGCAGCCTATAATGCAGTCAATAACAAGGGTATTTATACTGAACCTAGATTTATTGATTATCTAGAGTTTACGGATGGTTCCACTAAGAAGATTGAAGCCAAACATAGAAAAGCTATGAATGAATCAACAGCCTTTGTCTTGTCTCAAATGCTCAGAGGCGTTGTAAAACCTGGGTACACAGGACGAGATGCAGTCATCAATGCCTATGAAGGTTATGGCGGTAAAACAGGTTCTGTAGCCTTAGACGAAACAAGTGGCGCCTACAATTACTATGGTGCTGGTGGTTCTGATATTTGGTATGACTCAATAACAAATGGTGGATATTCAGTCTCTGTATGGTTCGGATATGACAAACCAAATGAATCACCTCAATTGTCTGATAATTTCGAAGGTCACCAATGGTTGGGACGTGATTTGCAGTTAATGCTCAATGGAGACCGAGCAGTTCCTAACTGGGAACAACCAGCCACGGTAAGAAATATAGGTGGTTCAGGTTGGAGTGCTCATTACGCAATCACAGACCCTCAAGATATAGACAATGAAAATAGCTCAGTTGTTGTTGACCCTATCTCTGATTTGTATAGTCTATCAGGGTTGATGGATACAAAAGCGGAAACAACCGCAAATGATAATTGGGCTAATGAGTTAGTTGGAAACGAGAAACGAATCTATGACTTATATAAGACGGACAATTCCTTGTTCGACAAATTAAATATTATAGATAGTGATTTATACAATCGGATAAGGTAAAGACATGAGTATAGAATTACATAGAATAGAACGAATAAAGAAGAAACGAAAAAAACGCAGTCGTCGATTTATGATAGGTATGTTTATCATATCTATCTTGTCGGTCACTGTTTCAGCTCTCATTGCCTGGTCAATTTACGATGGCTATAAAAAGACCCATAAATGGGATAAGCAAGCCATAGCCGGTACATATGCACAAATGACCCCTGAATTTGCGAAAAACCATATATCTGCAGATATGATAGACGATGTCAATTCCCTATCCAATGTGACAGCAATGTTGGAATCTGTTAAATCAAACAACGGATTGAAAGATATCAACCAAGCAAAAAGTACCTTATCTAATAGTGAAAAGATATTAGAGAAACATAAAATCATTAGTGGTGAGGCCTATGATAAACAAGAAGAATTACGATTATATATCGAAATTTATGATTTGGAACAAACAGCATATGAGACCTTAGATAGTATAAAACTATCACAAACAATGACTGCTTTGAGTAGTAAACTAGTGGAAAAAAACGCACCCCACGACAAGGCTATAATGGCTAGATTAAACCAAATAGCGACAGATTATAACGCACTCAATTCCTTTGTGAACACATATGTTCCAATATTGGGCACAATAGCTGACGGAACTGTGACAGTTAAGGCTGATGTGACACAGGCAACAACCGATGAGATGATTAACAAAATTAACGAAAACAATCTTGAAAAATTCCAAAACATTAAAACTCTAAAAGAATTGTTACAAAGCTCTAAATGGGAAAACATCATCAAGAACAACACAACAATTAGTGACGAGAATAAATGGAAAGAGCGTTATCAAGTGTTTGATAGCCTGACGAAAAGTTTATACATTAAAGAGTCGGATGTTACAACATATGCTGACGCCATGAATTTGGGTCTATATGTTGAAGGTTTAGTTGAAAAAGAGGGATATGAGATATCCAAAAAGAGCACTGTTGACAGTATAATCGTAGAGGGTGTAAAAGTCAAATCTGGACAATACTTCCGAAAAGATGCGAAAATAACCGTGATGATAAAACCAATCTATGACAAACTACCTGAGCCAAACAGTAGCTCAACAAGCACAAAAAGTAGTTCATCAGATGATACAGAAACAAGTACAACTACAAGTATAAGTGAACCAAGTACGAGCACAACCGACAGCTCGACTTATAGTTCAAGCACT
>ERZ650312.1608-NODE-1608-length-12658-cov-19.848766_pt1 | contig 12658 bp, 10 predicted proteins | sample MGYA00376248_ERZ650312 | MGnify/ENA primary metagenome ERZ650312 (study PRJEB26733, sample SAMN07839316) | wastewater metagenome | biome: urban; feature: wastewater treatment plant; material: waste water | place: USA: North Carolina | collected 2016-07-28 ... | reverse complement strand
ACCGTGAGCTTTCTCTATTATTAAGAAGACCACCAGGTCGTGAAGCATATCCTGGTGATGTATTCTACCTTCACTCTAGATTATTAGAAAGAGCTGCTAAGGTAATTAAAGATGATACCATTGCTGCACAAATGAACGATTTGCCAGATACCTTAAAACCAATGGTAAAAGGTGGTGGATCTCTTACTGCATTGCCAATCATCGAAACTCAAGCAGGAGACGTATCTGCGTATATCCCTACCAACGTAATCTCTATTACAGATGGTCAGATTTTCTTAGAATCAGATTTATTTAACTCTGGGGTAAGACCAGCAATTAACGTAGGTATCTCTGTATCTAGAGTTGGTGGTAACGCACAAATTAAATCAATGAAAAAAGTATCTGGTACTCTTAAATTAGACCAGGCACAGTATAAAGAATTAGAAGCATTTGCTAAATTTGGTTCAGACTTAGACGCAGCTACTCTTGCAGTAATTTCTAAAGGAGAAAGAAACGTAGAAATCTTGAAACAACCTGTGAACTCTCCACTACCAGTAGAAGCACAAGTAGCAATGATCTATTCAGGAACAGAAAACTTATTAAGAAACGTTCCTATCAGAAAGGTAAAAGAATTCCAAATAGAATATGTAGATTTCTTAAGAAACAAACATCCAGAAGTGATGGCTGCTCTTAAAGCTGGTAAAATAGACGACCAATTAACAGGAGTTCTAAAACAAGTAGCTACAGATTTAGCTGCGAAGTACAATTAATATTAGTTGATGGTTTTTGGTTGATAGTTGACAGAATTTTCTAAAACTAACAACCAACAACCGACAACCAACAACTAAACAAATTATGGCAAATTTAAAAGAAATTAGAGGTAGAATTACATCGATATCATCTACGATGCAGATTACAAGTGCTATGAAAATGGTTTCGGCAGCGAAACTTAAGAAAGCACAAGATGCTATCGTGATGCTAAGACCTTACTCCGAAAAACTTCAAGAAATTATTCAGAATGTAAGTGCAAGTTCAGATTCTGAAAATGTTTCGGTTTTTGCTCAAAAAAGAGAAGTGAAAAAAGTACTAATTATTGCGGTAACTTCTAACAGAGGTTTGGCAGGTGCTTTCAACTCTTCTATTGTAAAAGAGCTTAATCATAAAATCTCTACAACACCTGTAGAGGTAGAAGTTTTAACTATCGGGAAAAAAGTTTTCGATGCTGTTAAAAAAAGCAGAACGGTATATGACAATCAAAGTGCCATCTTTGATCATATGAGTTTTGAAGCAGTATCTAAAGTTTCTTCTAAAGTAATGAAAGCTTTTAAAGAAGGTCAATTTGACGAGGTATATCTAATTTATAACAAATTTATCAACGCTGCTACACAAGAAGTAAAAACTGAACAACTATTGCCTATTGAAATGCCGGAAAACACAGGTATTGTTGCTAATAGTGATTACATCTTCGAACCGAGTAGAATAGAAATTATCGAAAGTTTAATTCCTAAATCTATAAAAACACAGGTTTATAAAGCAGTTTTGGATTCTATTGCTTCTGAGCACGGTGCCAGAATGACGGCGATGCACAAAGCAACAGATAACGCGCAAGCTCTTAAAAATGACTTGGTAATTTTCTATAACAAAGCTAGACAAGCTGCTATTACCAATGAAATTCTTGAAATTGTATCAGGAGCTGAAGCACTTAAGAATAGTTAATAGTTAAGAATAGTTATTCTGTTACGATACTAAAAGCATCAACCTAGGTTGGTGCTTTTTTTATGTCCCACTAACTGTGTAAGTAGAAAAGTTATTCTGGAAAATTTTGAGCCCTTAAAAGCTCAAAAAATTTTTCGGAAACCTAACGAAGTGGTGGCGAAGCCAAATAACTTTTTACTATTTTTAAACTTTATACAGTTATGATCAACAAAGAAGATTTACTAAACAACAAGGATTTCTACAAATCTTTCAAGAACGGAGAAGATTTAACATCATTCTTCAAACAAATGCACAAACGAGCAGTAGAACACATGCTTGATGCTGAATTAGATAGCCATCTTGACAATGAAAACACGAAAAAACCACCAATGGAAACTACCGTAACGGACACGAAACTAAGAAGATTAAGTCATCCTTTGGCGAATCCGAAATTAAAGTTCCTCGTGATAGAGAAGGGAGTTTTGAACCTACTTTAGTTCCCAAAAGACACAATATCATCGATGGTTTGGAGAATATCATTATTTCATTTTATGCTAAAGGAATGAGCGTAAGTGATATTGAAGAACAAATTCGTGAAATGTATGATTTTGAGGTTTCTACGTCAACAATTTCTAGGATAACTAATGCTGTTGCCAGTGAAGTCGTTGCGTGGCAAAACCGACCTTTAGACGAATTGTATCTGATTGTTTGGATGGACGGAATTGTTTTCAAGGTTCGAGAAAACTCAAAAGTCATTAACAAAATAATTTATTTAGCCGTAGTGCTCAATCGTGAAAGGAGAAAAAAAGTTCTGGGAATGTGGCTTGGAAAGAACGAAAGTTCCAGCTTTTGGATGAGTGTTTTAACCAATTTAAAAGCTCGTGGTGTTGAAGATATTTTGATTACAGCCACTGATAATTTTAATGGATTTACTGGCACTATTCGTTCGGTTTTCCCAGAATCCCAAACTCAAATCTGCGTGGTTCATCAAATCAGAAATGCTTGCAAATATGTGGTTTGGAAAGATAGAAAAGCGTTTTCTGCCGATATGAAATACATTTACACAGCTCCTACAAAAGACGCCGCCAAAGCCGCTTTGGAAGACTTTGCAACCAAATGGGAAAGTAAATATTTGTACGCTATTCAGTCTTGGAGAAACAATTGGGATGAATTAACCGTATTTTTTGACTTCCCTATCGAAATCCGTAAAATCATTTATACCACCAATTTAATAGAAAATCTAAATGGTAAATTCAGAAAATACACTATAAATAAAATGTCTTTTCCTACAGATGATGCCGTTTTAAAGTCGGTATATCTTGCTCTGCAAGAAGCTACTAAAAAATGGACAATGCCAATCCATAATTGGGGTTTGGTTTTAAATCAATTTATGCTTATTTTTGAAAATAGGCTCAGATTATAAAAATCCAAGCCCTAACTTTTCTACTTTACACACTTTGTGGGATAGTGTCTCAAAATCATAGGTAATGCACCCGATATTGTTTCTCATTCTTTGTCTTTAGACAAAACTTGCGAGAAATAAAAACTTCACTTGCTCATAGTTTTCATATTTTGTTATTTGTATGCGATAGATGAATTTTATCTATCGCTTTTTTATTTTTTGATGTATGTAACCTATGTTACTGTATGAGAAAAATCACTCTTATACTTTTGTTAAAAATTTTATATCAATGATAAGATTACTGATTTTAACCCTTACATTTAGTTTTATTTCTAAAGTCTCCGCGCAAGAAACAATGACGGTTTCTAAAGAAGAATTGCTGCAAAAAGTTTCTGAAAAGAACCTACAACTAAAATTATCTCAGCAAGAAGTAGCTGTAGCAAAAGCAGAATTGTTACAAACCAGAGCTATGTATTTACCTAATGTAAATGCTTCTTATACCGCTATTACCACCAATAATCCTTTGATGGCGTTTGGTTCTAGACTCAATCAGGAGAGAATTACCATGCAAGATTTTGATCCTTCTAAATTAAACAGTCCAGACAATATTTCCAATTTTGCGACCAAACTAGAAGTGCAACAGCCTATCTATAACCAAGATATGGTTTATCAAAAAAAAGCAGGTCAGGTAAAAGCAGATGCACTCTCTATAAAAGCAGAAAGAACCTCAGATTATATCAAATTTGAAATGGCAAAAGCTTATATGCAACTACAATTGGCATACAAAGCAGTAGAAACTCTAGAAAATGCTAAAAATACCACACTTGCCAATAAAAAAGTAATTGATAATTATTTTAAAAACGGAATGATTCAAAAATCAGATGTTCTCTATATGGATGTGAGAGTTTCAGAAATCGAAAGTCAATTACAATTCGGGAAATCAAACGTTAGAAATGCTTCAGATTATATCTATTTTCTATTGGGCGAAGAAAGCAACAATCGCATTTTGAAACCTACAGAAAAATTAGATTATCAAACCTATATGCTAGAAGAAAATACCAAATTAAATTCTTTTAGAAAAGATATTTTAGCCTACGAAAAATCTCTAGAAGCCTACGATTTAATGATTAAATCTGCTAAATCTAAATTTTTACCAAGATTAAATGCTTTCGGAAGTTTTGAAGTGTATGATAACAAACCTTATCAGTTCGATGCCAATGGTTATTTACTCGGGTTACAATTGTCTTGGAATGTTTTTGACGGATTGAAATCTAAATCAGAACAAGAAAAATATAAAACCGAACGCATAAAAGCAGAAACAGAATTGCAACAATATACACAGCAATCTCAACTCGAAATCAACAAAGCTTCTAGACAAGTAAAAGATGCAGACAACAAGGTAAACCTTTCTAAACAAGCCTTAGAACAATCAAAAGAAGCTTACAGAATCCGAAAAAATAGATACGACCAAGGTTTAGAAAAATCATCTGATTTATTGGTTTCAGAAACGCTGATGTCTCAAAAAGAACTAGACTATAATCAAGCTATTTTTGAATACAATACGGCATTAGAATACTATAAATTTTTAAAAAATTAGATTGAAGTTAGAAGTCAGAAGTATATTGTTAATCAACCATCAATCATCATCAACCATTATGAAAAAACATATTTACACTACATTAATTTTAGGAACAATAGCTTTAGTAAGTTGTTCTAAAGAAGAAAAATCAATAGAAAATCAGGATGCTCCAATTGCTGTTACGCTTAGTAATACTACTTTTAGTAATACTTCTTATGCTACGGCAAGTGGTAAATTGGTTTCAAAAAATTCGGTAAACGTTAGCACCAGAATGATGGGCTACATTACTTCACTTCGTGCAGAAGTAGGGCAACATGTTTCTGCGGGGCAAACCTTGGTTAGTATTAATAATACCGATATTCAAGCGAAAGGCGGACAAGCTTCTGCCAACATTGCACAAGCGCAAGCCAATTTTAATATCGCCAAAAAAGACTACGAAAGATTTCAAAATTTATATAAAAATCAAAGTGCTTCTCAAAAAGAATTAGATGATATGCAAGCGCGCTATGAAATGGCAAAAGCAGGTTTACAAGGAGCTCAAATGATGAAAAATGAAGTAAATGCACAATACAGATATACCAATGTTACCGCTCCAATCTCAGGCGTTATTACTGCCAAATTTGCGGAACAAGGTGATATGGCAAGTCCAGGAATGCCAATTCTGACTATAGAATCGCCTTCTGTTTTACAAGCGCAAGTTTTGGTTTCGGAACAAGATATTACCCTCATAAAACAAGGAATGTCTGTAAAAGTGGTGGTGAAAAATACCAACCAAGAAGTAAATGGAGTAGTAGCAGAAGTAAGCATGTCTGCTGCCAATACAGGCGGACAATATATGGTGAAAATTACAGTCGCTAATGCAAAAAGTCTTCTTCCGGGAATGTACGTAAATGTACAATTTCCATTCAAAAAGAGTGGTAGTGTAAATGCAGATTTCCAGCAAGGAGTTTCTGTTCCTAAAACTGCATTGGTAGAGCAAGGTCAGCTCAAAGGAATTTATACGGTAAGTTCTAGTAATACCGCAGTTCTTCGTTGGGTAAAAACCGGTAAAATCATTGGTGATGAAGTAGAAATTCTATCAGGTTTGGATGCTAGGGAACCATATATTATTTCCGCAAAAGGAAAATTGTATAATGGTGCTAAAGTAAGTGTAAAATAAGAGGAGGATTAATATTTGAATTTAATATTTTTTATTTCAAGTTTTTAAATCTCAAATCTCGAATCTCAAATTTAAAAAATTATGCAAGAAGGATTTTCAGGACGTATCGCCGAGTTTTTTATCAATTCAAAATTAACTATTTTATTGATGATTGCGCTTATGATTATTGGCGTTTATAGTTCTACATTAATACCAAGAGAAGAAGAACCGCAGATTATTGTTCCTATGGCAGACGTTATGGTAGGCTATCCTGGTGCTAGTCCTGCGGAAGTAGAAAATCGTGTGGTAAAACCTTTAGAAAAAATAATTTCGAATATCAAAGGTGTAGAGCACGTGCATTCTATGGCAATGAATGGTAGAGCGATGATTATTGTACAATTTTATGTAGGACAAGATACCGAACGCTCTTATGTGAAGTTATATGATGAATTGATGAAAAATAAAAACATCTTTCCGAAAGGTGTTTATGAACCTATGGTAAAAACCCGTTCTATTGATGATGTGCCAATGCTAGGTCTTACTCTTTGGAGCGAAAAATATGACGATTACCAAATTCGTCAGATTTCAGAAGAAGTAACTTCAGAAATTAAAAAAATTAAAGATGTATCCTTAACCAGCGTTATAGGTGGAAGAGCCAGACAACTCAAGGTGATTTTAGATAAAGATAAAATGGCAGAAAGCAATGTAGATGCTCTAGGCGTAATGCAGATGATTCAGGCTAATAACGGGAGTTCACAATCTGGAAGTTTCAGCAGTAACGACCAAGAATTTCTTTTAACAACGGGTCAGTTTCTAGCTTCGCAAGAAGATGTAGAAAATCTGGTAGTAGGAACTTCTCAAAATATGCCCGTATATCTGAAACAAATTGCCAAAGTAGAAGATGGAGCTGCTTCGCCTAGCAATTATGTAAGTTTCGGATATGCTAATAATACAGAAAAAGCTAAGAAATTTAAAGACGAATATCCTGCTTCTACCATTTCTATTTCTAAAGTGAAGGGAGCAGATGCGATGAAGATTTCGGAGCAAATTCTAGAAAAAGTTGAGCAACTCAAGAAAACTATTATCCCAAATGACGTACACGTAGAGGTTACCAGAAATTACGGCGAAACAGCTTCTCATAAAGTATCAGAATTATTGATGCACTTAGGTGTTGCTATTTTGGCGGTTACGGTTTTGGTAATGTTGGCAATGGGCTGGAGAGGCGGTCTTGTCGTGTTTTTCTCTGTGCCATTAACGTTTGCCTTAACCTTATTCAGTTATTATATGCTAGGTTATACGCTGAACAGAATCACGCTTTTTGCCCTCGTTTTTGTAGTGGGAATTGTGGTAGATGATAGTATTATAATTGCAGAAAATATGCACAGGCATTTCCATATGAAGAAATTGCCTTTCAAACAAGCGGCTATTTTTGCGATTAATGAAGTAGGAAATCCAACTATTTTAGCAACTTTTACGGTAATTGCCGCCATTTTACCAATGGCTTTCGTTTCTGGGATGATGGGGCCTTATATGTCGCCAATGCCTATTGGAGCTTCCATTGCGATGATGCTTTCATTGTTTGTGGCATTAACCATTACGCCGTATCTAGGTTTCCACTTATTAAAAGTAAAAGACGAAAAAGAACATAAAGAAGAACAAGGTTTAGAAACCGGTTGGATTTATAAATTCTACAAAAAAATAGAACAACCACTTTTAGATAACAGCAAAAGAAGATGGACAATGTTGGGAATTACCGTTGTTTTATTAATGATTTCGGTAATGGCATTCTTTACGAAATGGGTTGCTGTAAAAATGCTTCCTTTTGATAATAAAAATGAGGTGCAAGTAGTAATAGATATGCCCGAAGGAACTACTTTAGAAAGAACCAATGCCGTAGCCAAAGAAGTGGCGCAATACCTAAAAACCGTTCCTGAAATGGTGAATTATCAATCGTATGTTGGTTCTTCTGCGCCTATTACTTTTAATGGTTTGGTAAGACATTACGATTTGAGAGGTGGTAGCAATATGGCAGATATTCAGGTGAATCTTTTACACAAAGAAGACCGCAGCGAACAAAGCCACGATGTTGCTAAAAAAATAAGACCCGAAATTCAAAAAATTGGTAAAAAATACGGTGCTAATATCAAAATTGTTGAGGTTCCGCCAGGTCCGCCAGTTTTATCAACCATTGTTGCAGAAATTTATGGACCTAATTACGAAGATCAATTAAAAGTAGCAGACCAAGTACAAAAAATACTTCAAAATACCGATGATGTGGTAGATGTAGATTGGATGGCAGAAGCTCCTCAGACGGAATTCAAATTGGTGGCAGATAAAGAAAAAAGTATGTTGAATGGCGTTGCGCCAGCTCAAATTGTAGGAAACGTAACTTATCTTTTGGGCGAACATCCTGTTTCTTATCTCTACGACGAAAAATCGAACCAACCAGTAAATATCGTGATGAAATTAAGCGATGCTGATAAAACCAACCTTCAGGATATTACCAGTTTAAAAGTAAAAGGTCAACAAGGAAATATGGTTCCTGTGGCAGATTTGGTAAAAGTAGAAAAAGATTCTTTGGCAAAAACAATTTATAGAAAAGACCAAAAAAGGGTAGCTTATGTTTTAGCAGATATGGCAGGTGGTTTAGAAAGCCCTGCGTATGCTATTTTAGGAATGGAAAACAAACTCAAAAATATCAAATTACCTACAGGTTACAAGCTGAATGAACTCTATATGAAGCAACCTGATGACGAAAGCGATTTTACCGTAAAATGGGACGGAGAATGGCAAATTACCTTAGAAGTTTTTCGTGATTTAGGAGCTGCTTTTGCGGTGGTAATTATCATTATTTATATGTTGATTGTAGGTTGGTTTCAGAATTTTAAAACACCAATGGTGATGATGGTTGCTATACCGCTTTCTTTGGTTGGTATTGTTTTAGGACACTGGTTATTAGGAGCATTTTTCACTGCCACTTCTTTCATCGGGATGATTGCTTTAGCAGGTGTAATGGTAAGAAATTCGGTGTTGTTAATCGATTTTATAGAAATCAGATTGAATGAAGGTATCCCTATTAAACAAGCAATTATAGATGCAGGAGCGGTAAGAACTACGCCTATTTTATTAACCACAGGTGCGGTAGTAATAGGAGCCATTATTATTTTATTCGACCCTATTTTCCAAGGATTAGCGATTTCATTAGTGTTCGGAGCTATTGTTTCTACACTTTTGACCTTAATTGTAGTACCACTAATTTACTATATGTCTGAAAAGAAAAAATGGGAAAAAATTCACGCCGAAAATAATTCAGAATTTAATGAAAATGATTCAGAAATTAAATCCAACGAACTCTAAATCCCAACAACCATCAACCAAAAACCAACATTATGAAACTATTATTAATTACCACCATCAAAGAATTTGAGAAAAATGTAAAAGATCTTTTGGTACATTCTGGCGTAAGCGTATTCTCTTACACCGCTGTGAAAGGTTACAAAGCCGAAGGCAAAGAAGCATCTGCAGACAATTGGTTTGCTTCAGATGTTACAGAGAGCAATTCGCTGATGTTTATGGCATTTGTAGAAGATGAAAAAATGGATGAGGTTTGCGGAAAAGTAAAAAATTTCAACGCCAAACAAGAGTTTCAATCCAAAGTACATGTAGTAACTCTAAATATAGAAAAATCAATCTAAATATGAAGACAAGAATTATACACGCAGTAGCAGGTTTTATGATTCTTTTGAGCCTTTTTTTAGGATTAAAAGTAAGCGAAAACTGGTTTTACCTTACAGGTTTCGTAGGACTTAATCTGTTTCAATCGGCATTTACCAATTGGTGTTTGCTAGAAAAAATTCTAAAAAAATTCGGAATCGAAGAATAATCATTTGTTTTTAGGCTGTAAGAATTAAATTTCTTGCAGCTTTTTTCATTTACCCTTTTTGCGTTCTATCCACAACAATGGTAACGCAGAAAGGGTTTGTTAATTTTTATTAGTTTTTTTAGTGTTATTACGAATTTCCGTATTTTACTTCCGACTATATTTTTTATATTTGTTTATAGCAAAGGAATTTATTCTTAATTAATATCATTTTCTAATTATATTTTTAGTTAGTCAATTAATCTACAATATATACTTATAGTCCGTTGTTTTATAAGCTACAAATATAGAAATTTGTCATTGTGGACATAAGAATTAAAATAGGAAAACGACTTAAAGAACTTAGAAACGAAAAAGGACTTAGTCAAGAAAAGTTCTCATTCATTTGTGAGCTTGACAGAACCTATATTGCAAGTATCGAGCAAGGAAAAAGAAATGTTTCAATAGCAAACATCGAAAAAATTGCAAAAGCACTAGATATGTCTGTTTATCAATTTTTTAAATCAGACTTATTCAAGTAAAATGGAGATAAAAGAATACGAAGAACTAATTATTGCACAGTTAAACAAGGTCGTAGAACAAATTATAGAAAAAGGTCCAAATTTATCAATTGCTGTTAAAAAGGGAGAAAGAGTTGGAGACGGTATAAGTAAATACCTTGAAAACAAGTTTGTTGAATTCACTAAAGAACACGAATATTTTACAGATTCTATAGCTTCGCCAGAAGGAAAAACAAAAAATCCATTTGACGTACAAACATTTTTTGAAATCAACAACCATAGAGAATTACTTTGGATTGATTTTAAAGCCATAAATGTTGACAATGACGACACCAACCCTGATAGCGGTACACCCGACAAAGTATTGACATTAATGAATAGTGGTTACTTCTATTTGGTTTACATTCTTGTCTATTACAAAGGGAATGAAACAGGTTTAGATTTTGTAAAGAATAATGAAATATTCGTAAAATCATATTTCCTTAAAGATGTTAGTAGTACTATGAGAATAACACCTGCAAATCAGATGCAAGTCAATGGTTTTGCAGAACCAATGTACAGAACCCGAGAAGAATTTTTAGAGTTTTTACTTCAAAAGAAAATTGAATCTAATGAAAGAAAGCTGAAAAAGGCAACTGAAGAATTAGAAAATTTAAGGCAAGGTAATTTCAAAAAAGACTTATCCTTAGAACAGCTTAAAGAACTTAACAAATCACAAGAAGAAAGTATCAAAAGTCTTTGATACTTTCTTCAATAGTAGTAATTTCTAAATCGGACAACTCATAATAAGAATAAACCAATTTGTCTATTTGAGTTTTTACAGAATCTTTCGAGTCAAAATTGGTATAAATTTCCTTACATAATTTAGAAATCTCATTCTGTAATTTAATATCATCAGGAATATAAATAGTTCCTAAATCACCGATTTTTATTTGTGGTTGCTTGCCTTGTGAAAACCTTATAATATTCATTTGTTGAGCATAATAAGTTACAAAATCTGAATTCAATAAGCCACATAGAAAATATAAAAATTCAATTGTTTCTGCCGAATTATTTCTTAATGAAAAAACGTAAAGACTATTATTTGCAGCACTTTTTTCTAAATCTATTGTAGCAATTATTTCTTTTGCAGACTGTCTAATAAATAATTTTGGATTGTCATAAATAACGGTTTCGCCCAATCCTAATCTTTTTTTATTCTTAACACCCTGTTTTTCAAGTTCAATTTTTAATTCATCATTAATTGAATCTTGTAAGGGTTTGTTGTAATAAAAATATTTCTTGAAATCGAGATTTCCATACTTTTCCGAGAGTGCTTTTGAACCTTGATAATACGGATATAATAAATTCTCTTCTCTTGTTCCTTTTTCTATGAAAGTGAATTTATCTTCCATATCTAAAAGCATCACACAAGTACGCAAATTCTTATTTGGGTATAATTGTAATATGGTTTTATCTTTTTTTGCTACAACCTTGTCTAAAATTTGCTTTGAAATTGAACAACCATTGTATCTGAATTTATACTCATCATTTTTATTGTACCAACTTGACTGTTCTACCAAATAACGATTTTCTGTTTTATGGTCAATGATTTGTACTTTATGATTTACACTTTTTGTTTTAGAAAGTTTAATAATTACTTGACCACTTGCAACATCAAAATCTTTAATGTTCACCTGTAATTCATCAATAGTTGTATTATCTAACAAATATTTTCTTGTAAATTCATAGGCTGTTTCAAAAAAAGAAACATCAATAATAAAACTCAACTTGCCATTTTCTTTCAAAAAATCAAGTGAGTGTTCTATGAACAACATTACAAGATTCAATTTTCCGTTTTTTACTGAACTTGGAAACTGATGGTAATTTTTTAAGTAATTTATCCTTTGTTCTTCATTTTCTTTTTTATCTCTTCGTCCATATAATGTAACATAAGGTGGATTACCAATCACATAATCAAACGAATTATATAAATTAGAAAATGGGGTAGTTTTTACTTCATCAAACAATGACAATCCAGATATTACTTTATCCGTAAAATCCCAAGTTATTCCGTTAAATGTGCCTTGAAAATCTTCATTAAAAAGAAAAGTGAATAGTTTTTGAATATTTGTTTTGGTTTTTTCTACCATTTCTTCTTGTACATCAACAAAAAAAATGTTATTTGATATAAATTTTGAAATCAATATAGAATCGGGAAATTTCAAATAAATATGAGAGAGCAATTTTAAAATAAAAATACCTTGACCACAAGACGGTTCAAGTATTCTTTTGGTAAATACTTCTGAATCAATTAAAATAACATCTAATAAATTTTCAACTATATCAACAGAGTTAGTTAAGAAAACACCATGTTTTTTCCTTTCTATCTTATTTAGACCTTGCTCATAGCCATTTTGTCCGAGAGTAACCTTATCAAGAAAAGACGAAATTTGACCTGTGCTTTTAAGTTCTTTTACCAACATTTCTACTAGATCGGAAGAGC
>ERZ650312.1607-NODE-1607-length-12659-cov-4.048080_pt1 | contig 12659 bp, 7 predicted proteins | sample MGYA00376248_ERZ650312 | MGnify/ENA primary metagenome ERZ650312 (study PRJEB26733, sample SAMN07839316) | wastewater metagenome | biome: urban; feature: wastewater treatment plant; material: waste water | place: USA: North Carolina | collected 2016-07-28 ... | reverse complement strand
TGCCCGCTGAACAACAGGCCGCATAAGGGCAGCGCCAGACGGCAAAAAAAAGTCCGGGTCATTTTGCTAGCTCCTCAAGGCGCTGCTTAGCCGTTTGGTTCTCGGGTTCTGATTGCAGTACCGTTTCGTACCAATAGGCCGCGGTATCTTTATCCGCCTCTTTGAAACATTCGCTTGCCTGATGGTATTTCGGATCGTACTCACCGGCGTAAATCAGGGCGATTTTGGTATCGCCGCCCTGCGCGCGATTTGCGTACAGGCGCTGGGCGACGCCGCATTTCTTCGCCTCTTTCGCTGACTGGATAATGGCCAGCAGTTTATCGCTATCGAGTTTTTCCTGAACGCACGTCTGCACGAATTCAAGCTCGCTCAGCGTGTCTAAACTCTGTGCGGAACAGCCAGCCGGGGCTTTAGGCTCGGTGTTCGTCGCTTCAGGGGCGGCGGCGGCGGGGGCTTGCTGAGCTTGTACCGCCGGGACCACCTCCTGACCTTTGTCCCGGCCCATGAACCACCAAAGCGCGCCAGCAATCACCACTAAAAGCAGGATGGCAGCGATGATGAGCGGGAGGCGGGAAGCCGCAGGTTTTTGTTGCGGCTGCGGCTCGGCATGAATGGTCGGCGCAATGGTTTCAGATTCTGCGACGGGCGCTTCTACGATGGCCGCTGGTGCGGAGTCGGTTTCTGGGGTTGCCAGCATACTGCTGCTGCTGTAATTACCCGTCGCGCCCCTGGCTTCAGAAGAGAGCAACTCATCACGCACCAATTGGAGGGTGGTATTGCGCACTTCTCCTGAAGCCAGCTTGATCTGAATCTGGACCTGGCTTGCGTTTGCCAGCAAAGGGTCAAGTAGAGTAGGGCCGATACGAAAGCCGCTGCCGTTGGCCAGGGAGTAACCGCCGTTGACAGTAAACCAGTGCTGTGCAGGGCTCCAGCTGCCATCGGGCTGCAGATAGTTCTGCTCGTTATTACAAAGCGTAAAGGTCAGATCGGGCAGCACCGCAGTTTCGCCGCGCAGGCGAACCATCAATTGTGCGGTACCCGGCTCTGCCGGTTGGCAGGCGATGATTTTAGCTAGCATGGCATGTTCTCTTGTTTCAATTGGCTGATAATTTGACCAAGTTGGCGATTATGTTCGACGGAAATATCGCGCGTGGCGCTATGACCAGCGTTATCAAGTACGACGCTCATCAGGGCGGATAGCCAGTCTCCCAGATAAGAGACACCCGGCTGCGGCGCAACGGCGGCGAGCTGCGGCAGCTCGTCGTTCATCAGCGGTTTCTGGCGCAGGAAGACTTTATTTTTCTCGCCAACATAGCTGTTGGGCACCTTTTCAGGCGGTAGAGTGAGATAACCAAACCAGGCGATAAAATCACGCATAGTCAGTTGGGCGCGCAGAACCTGGCGTGCCATAAGATGTTCACGCCGCGTACCCGCTTGCTCCTGACCCGCCAGCGCGCGTTTCAGCGTGCCTTCCAGATCGAGGCGCGTGGCTGCGGTGATCAATTCTTCGCTGAGATGATTAATCAGTTCGCTGTTCATCCCCAACTGACGCCACTGCGGCGCTTGCTGCGGCAGTTCACGCAAATGCGCGACCCAGGCTTTAAACGCCTGATGGGCGAAATCATCGTCCTGGCCGACTCTTTCCTGGGCAGTTGACGCTGGCGCGTCAACCACGGCGATTTCAGCCGGTGCGTCGGCGAAGGGATCGCTGCCAAACGGGTTATCACCGAAGGGGTTGCTGCCAAATGGGCTGGCGGTAAACGCGTTTGCCGCTGGGCTGTCGCCATCGCTTGACGGTTCCGGGTTGCGGTCGCGAATGCTTAAATAGATGTTATTAAGCTCCTGCGTCGGCAGATCCAGACGATTAATTAGCTCTCCCATACTGTGGGAACAGGCGGACAGCCCCTGCCATAGCTCTTTCGCAATGGCCTGCTTTTTCACGAGCTGCCCGTCGCCGTCTTTTTCGTACCAGCGGCCCAGGCGGCGATTGCCGGTCTCCTCGCGACACTGCTCAAGCTGTTGCTGCAAACGCGCCAGCTTAAATTCCAGATGCGCGACGCCGCGCAGCGCTTTGGTTAAGCGTCCCATACCGCCATCGTTGAGTTCGAGCATCGCGTGCCAGGCTTTGCTCGGCTCGGTGATGTGTTGCAGCACGTTTTTAGCGCTGATGAAGGTGCTGCCCATTTCGTCGAGCTTCTGGCGATAGCGCTCGGTGATGCACGCTTCCTTGTTTCGCTCCTGGTCTGTACCGTCTTTTAGGTCGATGAACGGGTTATCCAGCCCCGGTTTTCGCACCAGGAAACAGTTATTAAACGCCTGGCCGGGCGCCCATTGCTGCAGCCAATCATATTGGGCGAAACGCTCCAGCAAGGTCATGTGCAGCATACCTTCCCAGCCTTCTTTTAACTGTTCGGTGGTGAGTTGCAGACTGCTGTTGATGCGCATATCGCACATGGTGATGGCCCAGAACAGCCCAGGGTTACGGCCCTGACGTTCTTCGGCGCTTTTACCCTGCGTTTTTTCTACCCAGCGGTTTAATACCGGACCAACGTCAGCAACATCGCTCTGTTTGGCGGAGCTGGCGCACACGACCAGCGCGTTCATCTCCTGATTATCGGTGTAACGTTCAAACAGATAGGCGACTTTACCGCGCAGCAGAAGCTGGCAAATGGGATTAAGCCCCTCTCTACCGGCCTCTTCCAGCGCGGTAATTTTAAGACGCCCGCGATACCCAGGGAAATCGAGCAGATCGACCTGCTCCACGACGCTGTCGGCTTCGACTTCCGCTAACGGGAAGATAAGCTCGGTGGTTAACGCCGCCAGTTCCGCCTGGGTTAAGCTGGCGCTGCCGATTTGCTGCTCCTCTTTCCAGTAGCGGATCTCCACGTGGCGATCCTGGCTGGAGCCTAGCCGGTTAAGGCTGTCGACGTTCATAATGCTGCCATTACTGTGATCGATAAGCGTCTCCAGCGGGGCGAACACCGTCCGGGCATGATTGAGTTTGGTCAGTACATTGGCTAATGAACGATAGGTCTCGGTGAGGGCCGGCAGTTCTCCCCACAATAAAGAAAATAGCTCTGCGCGTTCACCAGGACTCAGCGCAGGGGCAATTTTCAACACCTGCGGCCAATAGGCGTGTTCAAGTTTTTCAACCGATTTTCTGAACGAGGCGTTCAGGTAATCCCATAAGGCAACCACATCTTCCTGGCTCACGCCGTTATAGCTTTTTGCTTGTGTGGCGCGTTGCAGGAAGGGGCGCAGTCGCTCTTCAACCCTGGCTTCATCAAGTTGAAAGCTCAGCTGCTCGTGGTTGAAATCATTAAACCAGGCGTTTGCCAGAATTTTGGCCAGATCGATTTCACTGAACAGGCGCAGAGGCACAGGATAGCCCGCAGGCGCGGCGGGGGCCTGGCGGGTGAAGCGGGTGACCAGGCCGGTGGCCTCTTTACCGCCGCCGACGGGATTCACTTCTTTGATAAAGTCGACGCGCCGTTCGCCATAAAGGGCTTCCAGTGAACCGTTGCTGCCCGCTGCCAGCGCGGAAATCAGATAGGATTTCCCGGCCTGAGAAATGCCGAAAAAGCCGACGGTCATTGGCGTTCTGGCGACCAGCGTCAGGCTATTGGCCTGGTTACGCGTGCGGAGCAAGCTAAGGTTGAGTTTATCCGCCTCGTTGTCGAGGCGACGTGAACCGGAACGCACTGCATCAACCCAGCCAAGTGCGTCCTGACAGCCCTGAGCGATAGCTGCCCAGCCCTGAGTGAGAGATTTTTGATCGCTATTCATTATTTTTTAACACTCCCGCTATCGAGCCAGTGTCGGCTATCAATGAGCCCCGTATCGGGCATGGTATTGAGTTCCAGATCTACATCACGCTTGCTGAATGACTTATCGGTGTTGCTGGTGATATCCGCAATCATCAGCCGATCGCTGATTAAGCCCAGTTGGCGCGCCCGTTTGCCTTTGTCGATAGCCAGTCTCACTTTCAGATACGGTGAACCGTTATCCACGGAGAGGGCGGCGGAAAACTTCTTACGGCCTTCTTCGCTAAAACGTAAGGTATAAAGCGGTGCGGCGGCCCAACGTTCGGCATCCAGTTGACGATAACCCAGCCGCAAATCGCCACGCATGATGATACTTTGCGTGGTGTTCTCGCCATTTTCGTCGGTGAATGTCGGCAATTTTATCTGCCCGTTCTCCGATTCGATATGGCGATAAACGATATCGGCGCTGCGAATCAGGTTATCCATATCAATGGTGCCAATATGGCGAATCGTTGAGTAAGGCTTTAGCGCCGAGGTACGGAAATGGAAGTTAGGAATGCTGTGGTTTGCGCACAGCTGTGTGAGCATCGCGCCAACGGAGGCGGTGCTCTTCGGATCGTCGATATGGCCATTTTTATGGAACGGATACCAGGTGCCGGTCTGATAACCGTGCAGCGGTAAAATACGCCCCGGCGGCAACGGCAGGTTGCGACGGATAATTGCCTGAATGCCCGGCAGCTGCGAAGGGCGGCCCGTCAGCAGTAGCAGGTCGCAATGATAATAGCTCAGCACTTCGCACAGCGCGGTTAGCACTTTATCAATGTTGAACTTACCCGAGCACAAATCGTTATGCACTCTGGCGAGCGGCAGAGTAAGCATGACCTCCGCCAGTTTGAAATCGGTCGGGCCGCCGGCTTTCTGTACTTCGCGGCGAACAAAGCTCTCGACTTCATCACGCAGAGAACCTACCGGCAGTAGATCGCCGACACGTTGGTTAATCACGATATGCGTTTGCTCGTCCAGCGGATCGAATTGCTCGTATTTACCCAGAATGTGCAACGCGAGGGGAACGAAGAGTTGCAGGGTGAGCTGCTGGCGCAGCACGGATTCCGCCGCGCTAATATTTTGCGAGCCGCACAGTTGAGACATCAGCGTCTCAACGGATATGACCCCCGTTTCACGCAGCGCCTGCTCAAAGGCTGGAAGCACATAGGACTGGATGACATCCAGCAGAATATCGTCGCCGGCAATTTTAAAACTGTCGCGAAAACGCTGCTGCGGGATGATATGGACGTTAGCGCCGCCCCCACTATGACCATTGCGATCGAGATGATAATCGGTGATGACCAGATCGGTGGTGCCGCCGCCGATATCGATAGACGCGATGGATATGCTTTCACGTTGCGTGCTGTCGGGTCGGCTAAGGGCGTCGAAAAACGACTCCGGGTGACCGGCAAAGTTTTGGTTTATCTCGGTGTAGAGATAAACCAACTGCGCGCAGGACGCTTCATCCCACTCGACCCTGATTTTCGGCAGCGGTATTTTAATGTTTGTCTGACTATGATCTTCTTGCTCATCCTCGTAAGGATCGTTTTCGCCGTTGTGCCAGCGTAGCGCTTTCCAGACTAAACCGACCGCCTGACGCATACGGTCATCCAGTACGCAACGTTCAGCCATCGGCATACCGGGCGGCACGGTCAGAATAATATGGCGTAGCTGACGCGGAATACCTGCGTGTCCCTGACGTATGCGTTGTTCCGGGCTATTAATCTGACTAATCGCCTGGGTTAATACTTCCGCGAGCATAAAGGTCATCAGCGAGCTGCGGGAATAGCGTGGCGTAAAGACCGGGATGCGATCCATCTCATCTTCGATGGTGTGTAACGCCTCGCCCCGTTCATCGATCAGATTCGCGAACGGCGCAGCGGTGGCGAGTGGATTACTGTCCTGCACGTAGCTACCGTTGAATCGCCAGCCCTGACCGTAATATTTTTCATCCCAAAGATAACGTTTAGGGCTGGAGAGGCCGGTTGAACCTTCGCTGCCTTTTCGGCGCGCCGCTAAACGACCCGCTTCTCCGCCGATACGAGCGATCGTCGGCCACTGGAAGGCATCGTGGCGGCCGCTACGCACCGAGCAGTGATCTTTGCCGAAGAAGGCCTGTGAAAATTCGACCCGGCTTTCAAAGGGTTCGGTATAAACATGTTCCGGCGCGCTAAGATCGCGCAATTTGAGCACATAGTTGTGCTGCATACCTGAACCCGATTGCCCATGATCTTCAATGAGAATACCGCAGGTGCGTGAGTTGCCGACATCGAGGATCAAATCAACGGGAATAGGCTTGATAGCGTTAGTTTCCCGATTGGCGATGACCCTGAACTGCGGCAATTCAATGATGGGGGCGGTCTGACTTTGCAAACCTTCGACGGGAATCGCCATCAGTGAAAGAAGGTTAAGGTAGTGCGCCAGCGGATACTGCTGGTTAAGCTCCTGCTCGCGTTCGTCGATATCCCGGCCTTTGCTCGCCTCTTTAAATACCTCTTTCAGCCAGTCGACAATCCACTCTTGCGTGAGATACCAGTTGAGGGCATAGGTGGCTGTCGCCACCGCAAAGGTTGCCCCGGCATTGACATCTTCCTGGTTCGGGCTGAGGTCGGCGGCGGCCTGCTGTTTGGCCATTACGCGAGTATCGATAGCCAACGTCATTCGATGGCTATGCCCATCCATATCAGGCTTGTCCAGCTTGACGATACGAAAACGCGCCCAGTTTAGCGGCCCTTCCTGATAGACGTCAGGCGGGCTGAAACGGAGTAGGGGAAGCGGCAACCATGTCCCGTCAAACAGCTTAAGACTCTGCTCAACGGGAATATCGTACTGGCTTTTAGCCTTCTCGATATTTGCCGGGCTGGGCTGATAAAAATAGTAATCACGCTGTTCGTTGTAGATTAAACGGGTCAATACGCCATTGGCTAATTTAACAAATTCACCGGCGGGCAAACGTCCGGGAGACAAACCAAAATCCATAAACTGGATCCCGGAGTCACCTACCAGGGTTACTTGACGATCAAAAGATACAATCTCGGGCAACATAGTTATCTCGTCCCTGTTCAGGAATTAGGTTGAAGCATACGAATCGGGAAGGTTTTTTCCCCATCGTTGCTGCCAATACAATCGGCATGACCCGCGGAAGGTGATTTGCACTCGATGGTCGGCACAATAAAGTTGGAGCCATCGCTGCAGGTCATTTGCTCAGGGTTGGTAATGTTGAGCGCCCCCTGCTGCACGTTACCGTTGGCTGGGCCACGGCACGTTACGCCGCTGGACTGGCGGACGCTGACGGTGCCGTTGCCCTGGTCAAAATTATATTGCAGCTGGAGCGGGCGTCCGGTGTGCTTGTCCTGAATACCGCCATTCACGCGCCATTCGCCGTTAAGAAACTTCGCCGGGCCGTCCGGCAGGGTGGCCGGGAGGGTTAACGGTTCGCCCTGCGGCGCAACGAGCGGCGGGGCGGTTACCGGAGTCACGCCCGGAGGCGTCTGCTCGTCGTGGGTATCCTGTACGCCGGGCGGCAGTGGCGGTTTTACGCTGGCTTCATTTGCGTTAGCCGGCGGCGGCGTCGCATCGCCGTCTACCGCTCTGTCAGATGTGTCGGCAGGCATCGCGGGCACCGTTGAATCCAGCGCAGGATGCGCGTCCGCGGTTGACCCTTCCACAATGCCGGGTACGGCGCGAGCGCCAACGGCGGTTTCTGACCCCCTGATCGCCACGTCATGGGTGCTGGTGGCCGGGTGCGTAGCCACAGGTTCAGCGGTGACCGTGGTTTTATCCGCAGAAAGACCAGGGAGGCCCGGCAGGGAAAGAGAAGGAGCGCAGCCGCGGAGCAGCCCTAACAGCAGCGCCAGCAGCAGTAACGCCAAAAGTAGCCATAGCAACCAACGCCAGCGCCAGCGGCGCGTTCGAACATCAACAAAGGGCGCGGGAGCGGGTTCGACGGTTTTTTCCGTGGCGCTGGCCTGCGGCGGAACGGCCGCGAGGGCGGCGGCGGGAACGGACGATGAACTCAGCCAATGCATCGGGTGACGTTGTTCCCCTTCCGGGTGGACAAACCCCCAAAAGGTGATCACCAGCGTTCCATTAACGAGATAGACAAACTCATAATCGGGGAAATGGGTCACAGATTTAAGCAACTGGGCAAAGACCCGACGATCGCCGCCGGTTCCGCTTTGCTCCGCGTTGAGCAACTGTTCGCTTAGTGACTGCACTGCCATTTGAAACGCATTAAATTGCTGGCGCGCCGATTCTCGCTCCGCTTCGCTTGCGCCGCTCCACGGGATAACATCGCCGGGAAAACTGCTGTACCAGTCGGTTCTGTCACCGCCCTGATCGTTTTGCGGGATAGCCAGATGACGGGCCAGATCGCGCCCTGCATCAAGACGATAGATGGCTTCGCGTAGCTGGAAGGCCATCTTGAAAACAGGATAGCCCGTTTCACCCAGCGCCTTGAATGAAGAGTTATTTCCGGTACGAAGTAGTGGTCCCTGAATCGAATTTCGCATTATCTAACCCTTAAAGGCTGTAATTTGACTAAAGCCACAGTGGTACAGGCTAATTTTTGGTCGCGCCGGGCGTCCATTTGAAACCCCAGCCATAGTGCTTATCCATCGACTCGCGGTCGGGGAAGAAACGGTCAAGGCGTTCAACCTGAATATTGCCATCGACATTTTTGAGCCTGGCGATGGCGGCGACATTATTACGCTGGTCACTATCCGTGAGCATGGATGTAATCGGCTGCTGTTCGGGGACATAGAGGGTGACGGAGGCGTTTGTCCCTTGCCAGTTATCGGTGCCAGCGTAAATGAAGCTATAAATCAACACCTCATCAATGTCCTGCCAGTGGCTGCCGTTGACGAAAAGCCATTCGCCATCCACGTCATTGCCTTCACGCAGATCTTCCTGCAGCAGCAGATACGGTGGCTGGTCATAGTTGCCGGGCAAATGACTCAGCGCCTCAGCGCCGCTGATTTCACCGTTTTTTAAGCGCACAAAGGCGGCAATATCGAGATCGACAGGCTCTTTGTGGTCCCCCTGCTTCCACTGCAGATTGATTTTTATCCGGCCAAAATCCTGACGTTTCTCAAGCTTCACGCTGGGATTGGTGTCAGTTAATTCGGTATGGGTTGGTGTAACAACGGGGAGCTTCACGGCCGGGCGATGTGTAAACCACCACCAGACACCGACGAGCAGGAGCAGCAGTAGCAATAATGCCAGCCAAGGAAGAAAACCGCGCCACCAGGGGATAACCACTACCGTATGGAGGGGCGCCGCTGTGCTGGCTGTGGCCCAATTGACCAACACCGGTTCGCCGCCGACGCTATAGCCGTCGAGGTGGTGTGATTGGGTGAGCAGCGTTTGCAACGCATGTGCTGACTTATCTTCGCCGCGCGCGGCCAGCTGGCTGATTAACCCCGCCAGAATGTCCTGATATTGCTGACGTTTATTCTCAACAGTCAGCCGTTCGGCGTCATTCAGTGCGGAAAAAGGTTTAGCCAGCCCCTGACGTGCTGTCCACCACTCCAGGCGTCCTTCAGCATTGCGACGCGCGGTGGCATACAGCAGCGCCAGTGAAGGAGGAAGATGACGATGTATGATACCGACCGTCTCTTCATAGGTTGTCAGCGTTGCTTCATCAATCGGCGCGGCAGTTGTTAATCGTTGCATAAGCAAATCATTATTGTTGTGGGTGATATGCATGAGATGTGTATCATCGCATCTCAGACAGCCGGAACGTTTTCTGCGCTTTTAGCGGAGCGTATTTGCTTCTTCGAGAACTTTTATTTTGTGCTTGGCTTCGGCGACCTTTTTCTCAATCGCTGAAATTTCGCTGGCGCTCGTTGCCGTTTGTGACTGGCGCTGCAGCTCCTGCAATTTGGCAATTTCCTGCTGGCGTTCGCGGCTTTGAATCTTGCTTGATTTCAGTTTTGCGAGAGTCTGCGACAGATCCGAACGCACGGCATTTAGCCTTGCTTGTTCATCTGCCAGCTTTTGATTTAAGGTCTGCTGTCTGTTTTGGGTATAATCCTGCTGTTGCTTGGCCGATTCATTTTGATATTGGCTCAGACGAACCTGCTGTTCTTTTTGATCAACCTGCTGACGATAACCACCCGACGTGGCGCAGCTCAGTTTGGTAATAAAGCTTGGATCTTGTGCGTGTAAATCACAGTCCTGGGGAGACGTAGTACAACCCGTAAGGACAAGGGCGGCAAGAAGTGCGTATTTTCTCATCAAATAATCCATCATTAGCGTCGAATAACGCTGCTTTAAGCAGTCTTAAACCGGCCGATAATGCTATCGGCCGAAAGGGTTAACCAAGGGAGATCGCCTGGCGCTGTTCATACAGCTCGTTGGTTTCTTGTTCCAGAGCAGCAATCTTGCTATTGAGATTGGCATATTCTTTGTTCAAATTTGCCAGCTTGCTTTTCTCTGCACTTGTGGTGGTCGTTTGACCTTGTAAAGCGACCTTATAGGCAGATTCTTTATCCTTCATGCCTTTCATGGTCTCTTTCATCTTGCTGATGTTGGCATCAATTTGCGCCAGCTGGGTTTTCGCACCGGCTTTATCAAATCCAGCTTTATCTTTTTGGATGCTGATTTTGGTTAAGGTGGCCTGGTTTTCGCTAATAACTTGTTTCATCGCCAGCGTCGATTTTTCAACCGCTGCGGTATCTTTGCTGATGTCGTTATCCATTGCCTGCAGACGATCGGCGGTGGAGGCATAATCTTTTTTCAGTCCGTCAAGATAGTAGTTAGCGGTCATACCTGCAGCACAGCCAGCTGCGCCACCAATTGCAGCGCCGGCAAGCGCTTTCTTCGAGTCACCTGCTAACGCCCCTACTAACGCGCCGAGAGCTGCGCCGGATACGGCGCCTACGCCACAACCTTGTGCACCAGAAGCGCTAAAGAACTGTGATTGTTCTGTGGTGGTAAGGCGAGGATCCGGCTTTGTCCCAGACAGGAGAGAGCTTCCTGTATTGGCACAGCCTCCAAGTAACAATGCTGCGGAAATCACGATGCATGTGGTAGTTCGGTTAAATGTATTCACAATCTTTTTCCTTAAAAATAATTAAGTAACGACAAGCAAGCTGTATCAACTAAAAATTTAGAATTAGTAATGATTTTGTCCGACATTACTGATTATTGTATTAGTTATAAGATGTCAAAAGAGCTATTCAAAGAGTATTTAAATAATAAGCAATAAATTAATTGCAATGCGTTATTATGTGTTCGTAGGTATCCCGCACTGACAGCTTATGCAATTTTGTGTTTTCGTATCACTTTATGTTGGCCTTGCTGCTGAAACACATCTTTTTTAAAAATAATCGACATTTTCGAATTCGTAGGCCTTACCATGAAACATGGGAGGATATCTCCACATAAAATATACATTCCGTGAATATATCTCAACGTCAGACATTTTTCCAGTGTGTACAATTAGAATGTTGATTCAACTGATTAATCTTTATTAAACACACTAAAGATCATGCCAGAAATGCCGATAAATCACAAGTATGCTGCCGTCTTTGCTTGTGATGTAGGTAGGGTTACAGTTCTTGTTTTCGCCGATGTAATCTGTATTTGATACCTTAATGTAGTTGTTTATTAGTTGCAGTGTTTTGTGTATGCGTGGAAGGATGAGTGTACGTAAAGTGGCAGGCGGGAATGTTAATGGAAACCTTGAAATATACTTTTGGGAGATAGGGGGGTTTTTAATTTAATATGCATGAAATTTTCATTTACTATCACCTTCTTGATTATATGTCCGTGATCTGATGCAAGTATCTATGAATCTAAAAAAGGGTGTAGTGAATTTTTTCTAACGGAATATACAATGTGGTTTTGTTCATCCATCAATGTTTGTTAAAATCATTTTATGAATCGATTCCGCGCACGATTAAATTGGAAGACTTTTTAGTACAGGGCTAGGATGTCAACGACGGGTGAAAAGTGATCCACTTACATCTCCACCTACATTCTAATATTGATCCACCGTTTTACTCAGGATTAGCTTCAGCGATAACTGTAGTGGTTTACAGAATTTTACCACCTGAACAAAGGTGATACGCTCATCTCAGAACAATACAGGCATCCCAATGAAAAAAAAGAAATTTCAGTGCTGAATTTAAATACGAATCCGCACAAATGGTCCTTGAGTAGAACTACACCATTGCAACTGCGGACAGTGCTATGGGGGTGGTTCTTTCTACCATGACGCGATGGGGAAAGCAGTTGCGAGATGACCGACAGGGCAAAATGAATTTCTGTTTAGTTACCTGAAAGCAGATAACCATGAGAGTTGCTCATTACCAGAGCCTGCTATGATCTCTGATTGTTTCATTTCAGCCTTGAAGGACACACTGGAAATCGTTCGGGCCTCGCAGGGCCGTGGATGTCAGAAACTGCAGCGCACTCATAACCCAAGTGTATCCAGAATGCATGATCATACTTAGCGACCAGAATTCACTTGCTGCTGCCGTGAGTAATAGCGTAACCAGTACGAGCATAATGGCCGACGTTATTCGCTCAACCCGGCGATATGACCACATTGCGGTATTAATGGGAAGACCCGCAAGCTCCTGATAATCTTGTTCATCCAGAAAACCATATAACTTACTTCTCCAGGTTATTCTGTTTTGTTCCAGCAGTGAAAGGGCATTCCGGTTGATATAGACCGACATCCCGTATGAGATGGCGATATACAGGGCCAGTGCACAAAATGCCAGGGCATACACTTTTTGCGGACCACTTGCCTTTAGGGCCTCCAGACTGTAGCGAAGGATCAGAGTGCTGATAACCAGGGCCATATCTTTCCACAACGTGGAAGACAGGTCACGCGACTGC
>ERZ650312.1605-NODE-1605-length-12659-cov-9.085370_pt1 | contig 12659 bp, 7 predicted proteins | sample MGYA00376248_ERZ650312 | MGnify/ENA primary metagenome ERZ650312 (study PRJEB26733, sample SAMN07839316) | wastewater metagenome | biome: urban; feature: wastewater treatment plant; material: waste water | place: USA: North Carolina | collected 2016-07-28 ... | reverse complement strand
CGAGCATGTCGGCACGCTGATCCGCACCGGCGCCCACGCTGGCTGATCCTTCCCGGCAGGCTTATTACCCAGCTAAGTGGCTGTGTGTAGTGCAGCAAGAACATGTTCAAATTCCCGTCTGATGCAATAGGCTTGCGAGACGAGAAAAGTAGTTCTCTCGCTAGAGGACTATCAGTGGATGGCGCTAGTAGTCAGTCACGTTGAAACACGAGAGTTCATGTTCCACGAAGAACTACTCGTCGCACTACACCGGGTCATTCCCGCGCAGGCGAGAATCCAGGCGTGTCTACCGCGTACAGCGGGGTGAGCGCTCACGAGCTCTTACCTGCACCATGCCCACGGCGCACGCTGTGGTGCGCTCTGGGTTCCTGCCTGCACCGGAACGACACCGGAGGTAAAGCTCGTGCCGAAAGTGGTCAAATCATCTGTCAGTCGGTTCGTATCATGGTGACTGGCTACTAGTATCTAAGCTTTCCTCGACAAGGTAGAATCTGTAAACGAGCTATTATCCGGCTAGCAATTGCATTAGCATTTCACGGCGCGCGAGTCGCGCCTTTTTCTTTTGTATGACGGAAACACAAGAACAACGAAGCATGTCCAAACGCAGCCCTATCCCCGTAATAGACCTCTTTGCTGGCCCCGGTGGCCTCGGGGAAGGTTTTTCATCGATTCTGGACCCTCTGCGCAATCCTCACTTCTCCCTGAAGGTCTCGGCTGAGAAAGACTTGGCCGCTTACAAGACGCTGTCACTACGCTCGCTCTACCGGAAATTTCCGCGAGGAAAGGCACCCGATTGCTACTACGAGCACATTCGCGGCGAGATCTCACGCGATGAACTCTTCAACCATCCGGACGCAGCCGAGGCCGGGCAAGAAGCTCTCGAGGAGGCGCGTAACTTCGAACTCGGGAAGGACGACCCGAATGATCTCGATCGTCGCATTCAGGCCGCGCTCGGCGGCGCTGACAACTGGGTTTTGATAGGAGGCCCCCCGTGTCAGGCCTACTCGCTCGCTGGCCGTTCGCGGCGCACACATGAGTCACTGGCGAAATTCGAGAGTGACGAAAAGCACTTTCTGTACCGCGAGTACCTTCGGATCATACGCAGGCACAAGCCGGCCGTATTCATAATGGAGAACGTCAAGGGGATGCTTTCCTCCCGGCATAGTGGTTCGCCGATCTTCGACAGAATCGTGGAGGACCTCTCCAAGCCTGGCGAGGATCTCGAATATCAGATTCGCTCTTTGGTCAAACCCGGCATTGCAGGGGAAATAGAACCGTACGATTTCGTCATCGAGGCAGAGCGCTTCGGCATCCCACAGGGGCGACACCGAGTCATCCTGTTTGGCATTCGTTCGGATGTCGCCTGCTCTGTCTCCGAGCTATCGTCGTCGCCCGAGAGTTTTGTCCTCGGACACGAGAACATGAGGGTGACCGTGGGAGAAGCTCTGTCAGGTCTGCCTGCGCTTAGAAGCAGGCTTTCTAAGGAAAAGGACGGACACGAGCAATGGCTCGAGGCGCTGAGCCAGACAGTCGACAAGCTTCGCAGGTATCCGCAGAAGGTCCTGGAACCCGTATTCGAGGAGATGAACAGAGCCGTTAAGACGGCGCATCATCATGCCTCAGTCGGGGGGGGCTTCCAAGCCTTTGACACGACCCTTAACATGATGCGTGACAGGCTGGCGGACTGGTATATCGACAGGCGTCTGGGTGGAGTGATTCAGCATGAGACTCGATCGCACATGCGTTCGGACCTTCATCGCTATCTCTTCGTGGCTGCTTATGGAAGGGTAAAAGGGTTTTCGCCGAAGATAGCTGACCTTCCCCCCCCTCTGCTGCCCGCTCACGGCAACGTTTTTTCGGAGAAAGTGCCTTTCGCCGACCGCTTCCGGGTTCAGTTGGAGGGTTCTTGGTCGTCCACCGTCGTCGCTCACATCGCCAAGGACGGGCACTACTTCATCCATCCCGATCCGTCGCAGTGCAGAAGCCTCACGGTGCGTGAGGCTGCACGTCTCCAGACCTTCCAGGACAACTACTTCTTCGCCGGTAACCGGACCGAGCAATACACGCAGGTCGGCAACGCGGTCCCACCTCTTCTTGCCCGCAAGATCGCCGGCGTGGTCTTGAAGTTCATGGACGCGTGGAATCGGAGCAGAACTCACCGCTGACCTCCGAGCCGTCGATCCAGCAGCGCAGTAGTTCCGGCAGCGCCACACGCATTTCAGCCGAACGTGTAGCGCACTCCCACACCACGAGCACCCGCCAGCCCGCTGACAGCAGAGCGTTTATCGCGCGCCGGTCCCGCTCGACGTTGGCGGCGAGTTTGGCTTCCCAGATCTCCCTCCGCGAGGCGGGAGTCTTCGCGTAGCGACAGCCCCGGTGGGCGTGCCAGAAGCAGCCGTGAACAAACACCGCGATGCGCCGTCCCGGAAGAACGATGTCGGGGCGTCCCGGCAGATCCTTCCGGTGCAGACGGAAGCGGAAGCCCGCCGCGAACAGGGCCTTTCGGACGATAATTTCCGGCTTCGTGTTCCGTCCTCCGATACCGGACATCATCCGGCTTCTCGTCGCCGGGTCGACGATGTCCGCCATCGACTCAGCTCCCGCGAATCTCGGGAACGTCCACTGACGGGGGCGAGAACGGACGGGCGAACATCGCCTCCCTGCACTCGGGTCGCTTGGCCCACTCGGAAATCATCTTTCCGTTAGCGGTCTCGTGCAGGCGCTCGTTTACTTCCCGCGCCCATATCTCAATTTGTTTGACAAGTTGGGGCGAAACACCTTGATTACGCCAGACCCGCTCGAGATCGAAGGTTTCCCGATATGACTGGACCACGACGGCGACTGTGTAGGCTGCTACGTTCGCCAAAAATGCGGATACCAGAGGACGGGCCGTCTTGTGGACGGCTTTGAACACTAAAGCCTTAGCGACGAGGGCCTTGAAGAAAATAGGGTCAGGCACGAGCAGCTTCCCTGCTGCTTCAGCCTCGCCAAGCCCCGTCATAAAGCGATCAAAACACTTCTGCGTTCCTTGGCTGACGACATCGGGTTTGATATCCCATGCCATCAGGTATTTGGCCAATTCCGTCTTGGTTATCTTGCGTGAGATCGGCACGGATTCCTTCAGGGCCTTGAGACGAGCGGGGGTCGCACCTTCGCGCGACAATAGGGTGTTGTAGCTCCCTGTCGCCCGTTCGTAAAACCAGCGTCCTATCCCGTCGGGACAGTAGACAGTCAGGGAGAGCCGCTCGACATTCACGTGGAAGGGTTTATTGGCCGATAGGTCGGACTGTCGCACGGCATTCTGGGAGTTGGCGAAGCGCGAGATATCGGAGACCAGAGCCTCCTCTTTCGCCGGGTCTTCCTCCTTCATGACGATGATTTTTGCCGGCACGCGAACCTTGCTCAGGTCTGTCTCAGGATATTTTCTCTTCGCGAAATAGATGGAGGCTGTGGTCTGTCCCCCGTTAACGATCTGCATGCCGCGAAGCCAGACGATGCCGGGAGCGCCATCTTTTGCCCGTGCGAGCTTCATCTCGTCGGCGACCAACACGATGCCGTTGTTGAAGGCCATGAACCGCTCTGGCGCGGAGCGCAGCGTGCCCTGGATGCCAGCATTCACGCCTTTGGCCTTGATACTCAGGAACGAACGCACGTTGGCTTCAAGCAACCTGGGGCCGAACTTCTCGTAGACGTAGCGCAGAGCCTCACCTGGGATGGCTGTCAGGGCGTAGTCGTAGTCTCCTGTTTCGCCAGGCACGAAGACGCATGGCAGAGGAGAGCCGGAGACCTCGTTGAAATCAACGACGAGTTCGTCGCGTGGCTTACCCTCGGAGCGATGCCGGAAGAGCCGCTCGATATCCATGACTTCGAGACGAACCGACTTGCCCCCGACATCCCGTGGCCTGAAGCTCTTAGACTTGGCGATGCCATCCGTGAGGACGAACACGCGAACCTGTTCAAGGCTATCGTATATCTCCCGAATCGTCAGTGCGAGGGAATGGGCGTCACTGGAGGGGTCCAACTTATCCGTGAGCCGCCCTGTGGCACAAAGCTCCAAGAAGCGCACGCACTGCTGGGCTGCCGTTTTCGAGTTCTGATCCTGAACGGGGGTCAGGGTCTCGAAGCCCTCGTAGAGGCTGACAAAGAGATCGAGTTGGTCTGTGTCGTCGGAGATGGCATAGCCGCTAAGCCGCAGGTTGGCGTTTCCGACCTTGCCCTGATAGTGGCAGATGACAGGCTCGAAGGTCATGCCAACATCGACGAGATGCTGCATGACTACCTCGCAAAAAACCAGTTCAGCGAAGGGAGAGCCTTCGCTCATCTGGGTCGCTATCTCGGCCCGCGTCTCAGCGAGAAAGTCGTCGAGGGTCATTCTGTTGCTCCTAGTTGCGAGAGGACCTCGTCGAAGTCGCGCAGGAAGTCTCCGGCGTGGTCCAGATTGATTTCGTAGACGGCGCGAGTGACGCCGGCCGGGACGACTCCCGGCGTCAGACGCGGAAAGCCTTCGGACACGGAGAGCATGCGTTTCTCCTTCGGCTCGAATCTCCGGGAATACTGGCCGGCGTGCGCCTCGGCGTAGCCCGCGACCATGAGTCTCTCGCGCAGATAATCTATCGCGCCGGGCTCCTCCGAGACGCGCCGCTCCACCTCCGCGACCATCTCGGGAAGTGTCGAGCCGCCCTCTCCCGCCGCGAATCTGACGGCGGCGAGAAACAAGGGGGACGCGACGGCGTCGTCCAACTGCTCCAACGAGCCGATTTTCACCGGGAAGCCCGACGAGGACATCGTCGCCTTCACCTCGATCGCCCCTTCCCCGAGTAGGAAGTCCTGCGGGGCGTCGTCAGGGCCGACCCAGCCGCTCAGGACGCTCTCGCGCGAGACCCCCGCTTCGATCAGCCGCGCCATGAAGAAGAGCTCCCCGGCCAGTCCCAGCTCCGCCTCGGGACTGAGAGGCCCCTTTCCCCGCGACATGAACTGCTGCCACATGCGCACTCTGCGCAGCATGGTTCTGAGAACGGAGACCTCTCCCTCTGGAGCGGCGACGTCCATGGCTCCCGCGACGTCCCCGACCATCTCCGCGAAGAGCTCGGGGCTGCCCGACTCCTTGCGCGACAGGGCTATCCACGTCATGCCGTCGCCGAACGGGTCCGCCCGGACGACCTCGAATCCCTTGCCCTCGGGAAGACGGTCCGACGAGCTCGGGCGAGCCGTCGGGAAACGGGCGAGCAGCGCCTCCTCGTTCCCCGGGAAGCGTCTGGCCGCCATGAGCTCGCAGACTCCCGCGCGGGCCACGGGAATTCCGCGCCAGCCGGCCTCCGCGCCGCTGCCGGAGAGGGCCTCCCAGGCGGCGCCGAACTCGTCAATCGGCCGGGGCATACTCGGTCTCCCAGAGAAGGTGATCCACCTCGTACTTTACGGTCGTCGTCGAGCGACTGGCGGGGAAACTGACCCCGAAACCGACCACGGGCGGGACGCCTTCGGGCAGTTCCGCGCCTTTCGGGTCGATGGGATACAGGAGAAGAAGACCGCGCTCTGGATGAGCTTGGATTCCCTCGGCCCCCAACCCTCGTATCTGACGTATCCAGACCCCTCCTGGATATTTGGGAGCTTCCCTTCCTGTCTCCTCCGTTCCACGCCCAGGATCTGTCGTCCGATCCTTGAGGGTGAGTCTCATAGCGGCGAGCCAGGCGTCTTCGTCCATATCGATTGTCTCATCTCGTGGAGATAGAAGCCGTCCGATGGAGTAGTGCTCGGTTTTGGAATTCTGGTTTCGGGTAATCATGTGCTCCAAGGTGTATTTGCCACATAATGAGAAGGATGCTCCTTCCGTGCCATCTTTGCCGCCGATCACCGCGACGGTCCAAGAAGAAAGTTCGTCCTTGGTGGCCATCGCCTTCACGAAATCTGCCAAGACCGCGCTGTTCACCTTGCGGGCCGCCGGATGCGTCAGATAGGTCGAGAAGAAGTCCACCACATGCTCAGCGGGCACGCCCTCCCACAAGAATCCTTTCCACTCTTGCGTTCCCGAGCCACGCTTACGGACGATGATACCGCTCTCTGATGGCGCACCTGCTGCCTCGAGCAGCCTCTCGGTCGCTGCAAGGTTGGGTTCGATGATCGACGTATCACGATGAAAGGCGACGGTTTCGAGAACGGAGCCGCAGAACGAAACTTGCAGGGTTTTCGCGCTGCGCATCTTGATGGGCGACGTGACCATGAGGACCGGGTGAGACTGCACCTTCATGCCGTAGGTCTCGGGCGTCGCGTGGATTTTCGCCATGGTGTCGAACTCTTGGCGAAGCTCCTCCGCCGCGTCGGCGATGTGGCCGAACCAGTCGACGAGGTCCGAGGTCGTGTAGAGACGGCAGAGGTCGAGATAGCCCGGACGATAGCCGAACCAACGCCCCATCTGCATCAGGGTGTCGTACATCTTGGTGGAGCGGACGAAGTAGCTGACGCAGAGGCCTTCCAGCGTGAGACCACGGGCGAGCTTGTCCCCGCCGACGGCGATGACTTTCAGGCCGGTCTCCTCCCGCTCGGCGTAGTCAAGCACGTCGCCAGCCGACCCGTTGATGGCCCTCACGCCGTTCGCCAGGTCGTCGAGCACCTCGGGAAGAACCGCCTCGACGTCCTCCCAGTCGGGAAGCTCGAATTCGCAGGCCGTCTCATCCATGGCCGTCGCGACGGCAGCGGACGTGGGAACGAAGTCGTCCTCCCAGAGCTCGCGCCACTCGGCCAGCAGCGCGTCCTTCTCTGCCGCGCCGAATCCGCGCAGACGCGCCCGGAAGCCTTTTACGAGCTCGTCCACCTGTCGGCGAACCTCCTCCTGAACGGCGGTGAAGCGCGTCACGTGAATCAGCATCGAGGAGTGCCTGTGGCCCTGCCCCCGAAGGACGCGCGTCGCGCAGCAGAGCGCGAAGGCCGAAATCGCCTCCCTGAGCGACGGAGGAACCTCGTCGCGCCCCTGATACAGGGGAACGTGAGTCTTGTCGTGCTTGGGAGGCATCCAGCCGTCCTCGCCCGAGGAGTCGGTCTGGTCGTCCACCTCTCTGGTCAGGGGCAGTCCGCCGACCCTGCCCTCGGTCGAGCGCAGCCCGAAGACGCGGGCGGGACCTACGTAATTCGACGGGGCGGAGATGTTGACGATGAAGGACTGGGGAAACAGGTCCGGCCCCTCCTCTTTCGTCGCCTTGCGCCGGTCGATGAAGATGTTCGCGAACGGCGTGGCGGTGTAGCCGACGTAGGCCTTCCGCGCGAACGAGTGGAGAATCTTCCGGATGCGGCTGTTGATGGCCTTCGGCTGATACTCGTCGTCCACCGTGCCGTCCTTGTTGACGATCTGGTCCCCTGTATCAACCGAGGCGTGGTCAGCCTCATCGTCAATCAGGAGCAGCGGGAAACCCGAGACGAGAGGACGGCCGTCCGCGTCCTTGGCGTCCGCTACGTGGTTGCGAATCCATTTAAGCAGTCGTTCGAGCACCGTCTTGTTCTTCTTGACGACAAAGAGCCACGGCCGCTGCTCGGGTGAAATGGCGAGATGCTTCGCGACTTTGGTATTGAAATCCCCGTTATCCGATCGATTTGTCGCGCAATTGGGGCGAATCTCGGCGTCCCGGGCGTTTTCGCCGACCCCGATGTAACGGACCACGTCGTTCTTCGCCGACGTCTCGTAGCCCAGAAACCCCTCTTCGAGACGAATCTGGGTCTGCGAGCGCAAATTGTTATGCAGACCGGCGAGAACGATGATGATTTTGTAGCCCGCGTCGGCTGCCTTGCAGATCAGTCCGGTGTAGTTGCCCGTCTTTCCGGACTGGACGTGCCCGACGACGAGTCCGCGACGATCCCAGACGCCCTCTCTCAGAGGGTCTTCGAGCAGTTCGAGAATCTTGTTCGTCGCCTCGTCCAGCGCGTCCACCGCCTTGACCGACATCTTGCTTTCGAGGAAGTCGCGGTAGCGCTGCCAGTAGCGCCAGTCCTTGCGACGGGAGGCGTTGAGCCAATCCTTGTGGCCAGTCTTGTCGGACAGCGTCGTGGCCCCGCCAATCCAGAGGCTGAACCGGCGGATGAGCTCAGCGACCGCCTCCTTCCTGTCGATGTCCTTGCCCGGATAGAGGTTGTCGGCGACGAAGTCGACCTTCTCCGCGATGAGGAGCGGGGTTACCGCGCCCTTCTCCATGTCCGCCACGAGCGTCGTCTGGACGATGCTGACGAGACCCTGAAACAGTTTGCTCTGCTCTTCCGTCATCCTGCGTTCCCTTCTTCGGGCTTAGTCACGTTCTCCGGGAGGGAGGCGACGAGTTTGGGGTAGTTCTGAAACGGCTCGGAGGAGGACAGCGCGCGAACGGCGGCCTCCGGCGTCATGCCGCGCCGGCCGATCATATCCCCGAACAGGGTCAGGAGAACCGTTCTGACGCCGTCGGGAGCCGTCTCCGGATCGCCGGAGAAGCCCGTTCTCGGGGTGTCCTTGTTCTCGGCGGTGTCGAGCCAGATGCGCTGAACCGGCACGGTCTCCTCCACCACTCGAAGCATCGCCTTCACGAGGTCCTTTCTGTCGCCGCAGGCGTCGATGACGGCGGCGACGGCGGGATGTCCCTCGTCGATGCGATAGCGGACGCCGCCGCGTAGATGCTCGACCCGCCAGGCCTGCTCGATCTGCGCTCCGCCGGGACCCGGCATAGGCGACCCTCTGAACGCGAAGACCTTTCGCGCCTTCTCCCGCGTGTTCTCCGCCAACCCGGTCAGCCATGAGCGGACGTAGACCGGAGGCCGCGCCGTGGACTTCCTCACGTCGATTTTCCAGTCTGCATCGGCGGAATTCGGGATGTCCACCCTGATTCGGGCCAGACGATGCGACTCCTCCCGATTCCATGTCCTACCCCTACCGAGTCCGAGCCACCCACCGGCTAGCAGGAGGCGCTTGTTTCGGTAGACGTAGAAGCCCTGCTGGGATGTCCATCCCTCAGGGCCTCCGGCCTTCGCGAAGTCGTCGTCGGATAGCTTGTCCTTGTGAGGAAGCACGTGGCACTGTGCCTCGACGGGAGCGGAAGGGGTCGAAATACGGGCGACGGGGGATTCCCAAGGCTTGGCCGGATGCCCAGTCATGAAGGGGTCCCACGGAACAACCGCCTTGTCGTTCACGAAGAGCTGGAAGTCGGGCCTGTGCCCCTCAATGAGGCGGTGAAAAATCATCGCGAGCCGCGACTCGACGTCGATGGCGAGCTCGGCGAAGTGCTCGAAATTGGAGCCGGCGGTGACTACCCGATCCATCCTCTCCCAGAGAACGAGCGTCCCCGAGCGCAGAGCCGAAAGAGGTTCAAGAAAGCGTACAGAACCCTCGGCGGCTCCCTCAAACATGCGCCATCCACCCTCCGGGTCCGAGGCTATGGCGTCAAGATCCCAGCGTAGGCAGACGAGTGCTCCTTCCAAGCGCTTCGAAGCGACAGTGAGGCTGCGACACTGCGAGAAGGAGGCCGTTTTCAAACCGAGCCCGAAGCGCCCCAAGTCGGTATGAGCCCGCTTGTCGAGCGGATTGATCGTCCCCAGTGTCATTGCCGCTTCGAGTTCCGAGTCGCTCATGCCACGGCCATTGTCCAGAATCGAAATTCGACTGTCGTATCCGTCCCAGTCGAAGTGCAGACGAACCTCGGAAGCTCCGGCGGATATGGAGTTATCCACAATATCGGCCAAAGCAGTCGCGGTCGAATATCCAAGGCCTCTGAGAGCCTCCATCATCGCACTGGCTTTCGGTGGGGCGAGCCTTGTTATATGAGTCATTTTGCGAGTACGTCCCTCTGAATTTTATGGAAGCCCGAGGCGAGAAGCCTGCGCCCGAATGCCTTGATGTTCGGGGTAAAGGCGAACAGCGCCACGGTTCTCAACTTGTCCTTCTCGCTCGATGGTTGGCTCAGGAGGGTCTCGTTCTCCCTCTTCAAGAAAGACTTCATCGTCCATGCAGGAGGTTGCCCTTATCTTCACCAGATCAGGCACAGGTTCGTGGGCTGGGGCGTATCTGTCACCCATGAAGTGCCAAAGAATTTCCCGCTTGTTTCGATGTGAGAGCCTTCGGATCGTTTTCGACTCAATTTGACGGATGCGCTCGCGCGTAACGCCGTAATGCTGACCGATCTCCTCAAGAGTCATCGCGTCGTTGTCCATAAGACCGAAGCGCAGAAGAATAACCTCTCGACTACGCTCGTCTAGGTCAGCCAGCATTCCGAGAAGAGCCCTACGCAGCGACGCATTCTCGGCGACGTTGGCCGGATCCAAAGCCATTTCGTCGAGGAGACCGTCCATTCTCGGCTGGCCGGAGTCAGGATCTACTTCGTCCAAGGAAACTACGTCTTCAAATATGGAGAGAAGCATTCGGGTTTTGGCGAGTGGTATCCGAATGCGTCTAGCAGTTTCGAATTCCGTTTCGGGACGGCCAATACTGGCTTCTACAGACTCCCGCTCGCGCAGGACCTTTCGCGCAGTCTCCTGTATGTGGACTGGAGCCCTGACGACCCGGCCGGAGTCGGCGATCGATCTTGAAACTTGCTGACGAATCCACCAAGTCGCGTAGGTGGAGAACCGAAAACCCCTACGCCAATCGTAGCGCTCCACTGCTTTCATTAGACCGATATTAGCTTCCTGAACAAGATCGTCGAACGGAATACCTGACCAGAGATGTCTCTTGGCAATAGATAGAGCGAGCCGGAGGTTGCAAAGGATCATGTGCTCGCGTGCCTTCTCCTGGCGGCCAAGAGCCGCGGCAAAGTGGCTTCCGACATGGTTTTCATCAGCCTTGCCGGCCAGCTCCATAAGGAAGCCGCGTGTCAGTCGAGCCTCCTCCAAGGCCGCTGTTACGCGTTGAGCATCACCTCGGGCAGCCTCCACGGCAGCGACGGCATTCACGAAAAAAGTGGCTTCCTCACTGAGTTCGGATTCATCGTCCTCGTTGTCGCCTGCTCCAAGCGAGTGCGAGATGAGCTCCTCGTCTGTGGAAGGCTCGGGGCCATTGCTGAAGGACTCGGCGTCGGCTTTTCCTGCAGCGACACGAGCAGCGGCGTCAAATACGGCAGACAGGCCATCGGGCCATAAGGCGAGGGCGGAAAGAGCCGCCTTACCGCCCTCCTCCATCTCTCGCCCTAGGGCTATTTCTTCCTCTGCCTCGAGAAGGTCTCCACAAAGATCCTTTGCATAGAGTCTGAACGGGTCGTTACGCCCAGAGGCAAGTTCTTCTGCAAATTCTATAGCTTCAGTCAGAAGACGGTCTTCCTCTATTGAAGGCTCTGCCAGGAAAGACTCATCTACATTCGTCCATTCAATAAGAGAGGCTCCGAGTTCTCCTGCCACGAAGGCTAGGAGCCTTTCTGCTTCCTCGTTGCGACTACCGTCAGTGTTTGAGCAGACATCGATTAGTGCGTTCTCTAAAACCATTCCCTCGCGCAAGGCGACAAGCAGAAGGTCTCTGATGGTCCTGCTGCCTCCATCACGAGAGAGTGGAACGGCTCTGACGGGCAGGTGAAGATCTGTGTCTCCCCAGTCCTCGTCGCGGTCCACGATTTTGTGCCGTCCGATGGCCTCTTGAACTTGTCTGGCTACCTCTGCGACGGTCTCGTCACCGGCGGGGGCCGAAGCCACTTTCTCTGCCTCCCAGTCGTCCGCGAAGAGGCCGTGCAGCGGCTCGTCATCCAGCACGAGTATCTTCGTTTCGTCTATAGGCGAAACTTTGGTGGTCGCGTTGCTAAGCATCTTAGCTGGAAGAGCAGACGAATCTTTGGTTAGTGTTGTCGGCTTTCTGTCGTCGGGCAACGATTCGGCATGAAGCGCTCCATCTGACAAGTGCTTGTCACTCAGCTCGACGGCCGAGGTACTTTCAACCTCCGAGACAACATGCTTGGAGCTTTCCTCGGCAGGTTTTTCCGAAGACTCAGATGCAGCGAGACCAACTATGGTCTTTGTCAGGATGGCAATAGTCTCCGGGCACCCGCTTTTGAGGGCGTGAGCCAGTGCATCCATTCCCTCCTGATCTGCGAGCGTTGGGTTTGCCCCTGCGCTTAGGAGCAGTCTGACCGCTCCCTGTCTTCGCTTACCAGCGGCGAGGATGAGAGGGGTTGCTCCTGACTCATCTCTCGCATCGAGATCGTCGCCTCGACGAATGTGCAGTTTGATTGCCGTCTCGACTCCCGAGATTGCCGCAAGACGCAGAAGCGGGTTGAGCTTTTTCACGGGGTTATCCACGGCTGGAATCCTCTATCAGATAGCCTAGGGTGATGGATGTTAAAGACGAGCCTAAAATCTATGTGGGTGAACCTCTCGTGCGACGCCCCTCCCATCCTTTGAACGCCAATGTCCGTTTCCAACGGATTCTCTCAGTTATTTACGATGACGTTCGATTTTACCGGTGAGCAGACGACCTGTACATATCCTACTAAGTGCATCGAAATTTCTCGAATATAGGCTGATGGACTGATGAGGCTGCAAGTAAGCGGAAATGCTCTCAAGCTCTGTTTTTAATAGGGGTCCATAAGAATAAATATTTGATTTTTAATGGTAAATTTAATTTTGCTGAGATCGGTGCATGGATTTTAATTGTCTAAAATCTTTATCAAGTCCTCAGCAATTGCGCCGATTCTGCCTGGCCGGATGCGCTACAATATCGGCCATGACCTCCCATC
>ERZ650312.1604-NODE-1604-length-12661-cov-5.741234_pt1 | contig 12661 bp, 17 predicted proteins | sample MGYA00376248_ERZ650312 | MGnify/ENA primary metagenome ERZ650312 (study PRJEB26733, sample SAMN07839316) | wastewater metagenome | biome: urban; feature: wastewater treatment plant; material: waste water | place: USA: North Carolina | collected 2016-07-28 ... | reverse complement strand
GCCTGCCGCATCTGCGACATCGGCAACTCAACACGGGCTGCTTTGCCGACGGTGACCAGTGTCCCGCCCACCGCATTGAATTGGGGGCGGAGATGCTTGAAGTCCGAGAAGACCGTGATATCCGCGCGCGTGAAAAAGCCACACAACACGACTTCCGCCGGCCATTCTTCGATGACTCCTTCATCCAGCGCCGATTCGAGTAGGTCATTGATCACTTCACTCAGGCCTGGCCGCTGGCCGACGATGTCGCCATTTTCCACATGGATGACCAACGTCAGGACTTCACCCGTCGGGCCGACCAAGTAAAACTGAACGCTGAGGATGCGATTACGCCCTTTGCGCGCCCGTTGCCATTCCGCATCGAAGCCGATGAAGACGCGTGCCCCCAAGCCACGCGCGGGACCCAGTTTCCGGTCGATCCGCCGCCGCATCGCTCGGTTGACATGGAATTTTCCGGCCTGCTGAGCCTTCAAATACCGTTCATGTTCCGTCAGCTGCTTCGCTGGCTTGGGCGCTAAGCCTCGTTTTTGCCGGGCCCCATCGGCGAGGCTGTTGTCCATCAACTCAGCGAAGTAGCCATCACAGTAGGCCAGCAATTCATCATCATTGGCCTGCTTGGCAGCCGCCACATCGTCACTCTTGATCGATGCAGGGCCCACCCGATCAAGGGTGGTGGTTTCATTTTTCATGCTACTTATCCCCCGTATAGGAATTGAAACCAGTTCAGAAAAAGAAAGAGCCGCACAGGGCGGCTCGGGTCAGGTTTCGATGAAGAGAGATTAGGCCGTCTTCGCCTCGGCCGGGACTTCAACCTTCTTGATGGTGCGAGTAGGCATCGGTGCCGTTTCGGCCGGGGCAACCAACTGCATTCCATTCAGGTAGGACCAATCCGGCTGGACGGCATGCTTTGGATCGTTGATGATCTCGTTGAGGATCATCGCCGTGCGCATGAAATGCTCATTACGCTGCGCTTCATCCTCGGCCAGGATTTCGATCCAGCCGATGGTTTTTCCTGCGGCGTTTTGGATGCCGATACCATCCTCATAGATGACGACACGGGCGATCAGCATCACCAATAGGGATGCGAAGTTAGGCAGCATGAGGCTGCGAATGAATTTAGCCATGTTAAAACTCCTATAAGATATGGCTTCCGTAGTACCGTGGTGGCGGCGCCGTGTCTGCTGGGGAGCGTCCCGGCGCTGCTTACCACACCAAGCTCATTGATCGAGCAGTCTTCAATCAGGTCTGTGTCGCGAACTCCTCCTCCTTTCTCGAAGAGACAGAAAAACAGGTGACAATGCGGCCATTGGGATCACGCACTGCAAGCTGATCCGCCGCACGCTCCATCACAAAGCCCGCAGGCAGACTGGGAGCCAGCAGACCACTTAGCCTTTCCAAGGTCTGCATGTTCATTACTGATCCCCTGTGAAGCTTCTGCGACGAGCAGGGGCCTGGTAGGTCCGCATGACCGGTTTGGCGAGGGCTGAGGCCGTTTCCTGGCGGACATCAAGCTCGTCCTCTTCCTCGTCATCGCCGATGTAAGCGAAATGGTCCATGTGTTCCCGTTCGTAGTCGGTCTCGTCGTAGTTGCGTTCGTATTCCATTTATGCTTCCTTATTGGGGTTGAAGAAATCATTTCCGCACGTGAGATCAGGCGGCTGCATTGCCCGACATCACGAAGCGCACAGCTTTGGTAATCGCCGTACTCCTGCAACTGGGCATCAGTAGCCCGCGCGCGAGTCGGCGGCTGATCTCCCGGCTTGCTTGCGACGCCGCATGCCGAATACGTTGATCGCACGCCACGAGGTACGATCGCTCGGTGACTGCCGTCGAGTGGTGCCCAAGGTGGCGGGAGACATCAATGACGGCAACATTTTCGCCCTGAATGGCGATCGAGCCATGGACCCTTCTGCAATCATGGATGGTCAGATCAGAGATTCCGGCATCAGAGAGCAGCTTGTTGAAGGCCCGGGTGGGACGGGTCATTGGCCCATCACCGCGGGCGGAGGGGAATAACCAGTCATTCCTGCGATGCGCGAAAAGCTCTCGAATTACCGCCATACCCTCCTCAGGTACGGCGACCAAGCGAGATCGACCGCTTTTGGTCTTGCGAAGCAGCAGCGTGGCGTTTTCAAAATCTACGTCGCTAAAGCGAGCGTTCAGCATCTCGCCCAGGCGCATTCCCGTTGCCAGGGCCAGTCGAACCAGGCAACTGACCGGGCGTGGGGCACGAAGCAAAGCTTTCCCCAACCGTAGAAGTTCCTCGGCGTTGAGTACCCGCTGGCGGGCGTTCATTTCCCGCCGCTTTTGCAGGCGCCAGGCCGGACTCACTTCCAGATGGCCCGTCTTGACCATGTAACTGAAGTACGCCTTCAACAGGTCAATCACACGGTTGATCGATGCTGGTGACAGTTCGTCTGGATTGCGCGAACTACGGGCTACCGGTTCGAGGCCATCGATCAGCTCATTCAACTCGCCCAGCGTTACCGAGTGCAGGGGGCGATTTCCAAGCTTTTTCCGAATGTGGCATTCAAACCGGCTGACGTGGTCGGCCCAGGAGGCTAATGTCTTCTTGATGTGGGGAAGGTAGGATTGCTCCCAACCCTCGGCGACGGTCATGACCGCACTACGCACATCCATGCCACGCTGTTGGCGTTCGATGATCCGGGCGACCTCGATGTCGATCTCCCCAGGGGTATGTGTCGCCGTTGTCCCAAGGGTTTTGGAGGTTTTCTTGCCGGTGGCCGGATTCTTTCCGTGCCAAATGATCGTATGGCTACCTTGAGCGTTAGGCCGCAATTCGATGCCGGAAAAAGCATAGGCGACCAGATTGAACTTTCGCCGGTGCTTACGCGATTTTGTCGATACTGCGTGATCGTTTTGCTTCATTCTGAATCCCCGTTTCTCTTCGCCTGGCATTGACTGCTTAGCGATTGAGTCGCAAGTTACAGGATAAAAATTCCGCAGAAAATAGGGTTTATTGACTGGTTATCAATGGGTTAGGTGCGATTAGCGCTGCACATCCTTGATCATTTTCTGCACCCTTTCACGTCAGTCATTAGGAATCTGAAGGGCCTCTTCGATATCTATTCACTCCATCTTTGCCCGCGCGGAAAGAGGGAAACCGAGGTAGACTTTTTGAGGCGCACGGGGCTGTCGAGAGTCAGTTTTTGAAAGAGCGAGAGGGACGATAGGGCAATGACGTGGTCACTGAAGGACCGGATGCGTCGACGCGAAAAGCTGCAGGCTTGGTTGGCACCGCCGGATGAGAACGGTGAAGGGACTGGCCGGCTTTACAGGAAGAGCTATGAGGAGATCGCGGCGGCCCTCAGTCATGAGTTCAATCGCAAGATCAGCAAATGGTCGGCCAGGAACTACGTGCGAAATCTCTGGCAGCTTGAGGAGCGCAAGGGCAGGCTGCATGTCGGCGGCCGGCCGAGGGCCTCTCATCCAGACGTGGATGATCCGGGCGCCACCGAGGACACCAGCCGGCGGCGATCTCCACAGCAAAATGGCCCACCTGCTGACAAGGCCGGTCCGGAGGAGCGCGGCTACGGCGACATTCTGGTAGGCGCTTTCCGGGATGTGATGCAGCTGTGCGACATCGCCACCGCAGAGCTCCATCGGTTGCTGAAAAACTGCCCGGATTTGAAAGGGCTGGTTGGCAGCAAGTCGAGCATGCACAAGATGCTCGCCCGTGATGGCGAGCAAAAACGGCGTGAAGTTTTTCCGTTACCCAGGCCCCGGGATCGTCTCGCCTTCGCATTGAGCCTACATCAACTGGTCTTGCTGGGGCCTGGATGTCTGCGCGTGATCTTGCTGGCCTGTGAATTGCGTACCCTCTACCTTAACGCCCAGATCTTCGAGGTCCATTTGCCATGGCAGGACTATCAGACGCACCTCAGATCATACCAACCAGGCCTCAAGCGGATGGGAACGCCCGCCCTCAGGTTCAAGGATGACTGGCAGGCAATCGTTAGCCAGCCCCCTCAGGATGACCCCTGCCCTTTTAATGTCGCTCTTCTGAGGGACGCCATCGAGGATTTCGTAGTCGATACCTGCCAAAAGCTGCCGGCTAAAGTGCATGCCATTTTCTTCAACAAGCGAGTCCGTTACGACGGAGGATTCACGTCGGCTGAAGAATTCAAGCCGGATAAGGTGAGGGTGATCGAGGCGCCGACAGCTGGGCAGCAGTTTCTTCCAATACAGGCTTGGCAGTCGCTCACGACCGAGAAGTTCACCACGTTGATGACCAACGTGATAAACAGTCATAACCGCGCAAACGTGTACCCCCTGTGGGATCAATACTGGTCTGGCATCGATCGCTGGCAAGCCTACGTGCCGTCCTCACCGATACGAGTACGTGGAGTGTGGTCCAGTGAATAGCTTTGCTTTCATCGAGTGGAGACAATGGGTCACCCCCTACCGGAGACTTCCTGTCTCTCCCGCCGTCACAAAAAGAAACAGTCGGATAGTCCATCTGATGAGTTCGACGCATGGCGGAAATCCCGAAATTCAACATCCCCCGCATCAAGCGTAATCCGAAGATTGCCAGGCCGGTCCGGCTGGATATTTTTGAAGCCGCGACAGCCATTCCAGGTAAGGCGACCCAGCTATTGATCGGCATCTGGCTGATGGCCACCATTCGCCAGTCACCCACGGTCAGGCTCAGTCGGGCGACGATGTCCAGGGTTCATGTCTCCCGTTTTGGAGCGACTGATGCGCTACGTCGATTGGAGGCCGCAGGGATCATCAAGGCCTGGCGCCTGCCGGGGCGCTCTCCTTTGGTGACGATTCTCGAACCCGGCACGACGCAACCGCTGAAACTTGATCCCCTGGAAGTTGAGGGCCGACGGTCCCTTTGAGACATACTTTACCCGGTGACATGACGACGTCGAGCGGGAGCGGCTACAAAAAAACCAGAGTTGAGATTCTCCAACGGCAGTTTGCCGTTGGAGAATCTATCGCGAGCGGCAGAGGTTGCTGCATCGGTCAGTGGTTTCATTTCCGCCGCTACATATCCCCCGTATCGAATATGAAACCACTCAAGCCTCAGCCGCTTCCCGAGGGGAGGTGGCGGCGGTGAGGACCTGGGCGAGCCGCTGACTGGCGTCAATCAGTTGCTGATCAGCGAGGAAGGCATAGCGAGTCGCCGTGAGTGTTGAACCAGGTGCATGCCCGAGCAGGTTACCGGCCTGCGTCATGCTGCCGCCCTCATTCAAGATCAAGGTCGCCGCAGATCGCCGAAGATCGTGAATTTTGAGATCATGGATACCAGCGTTCTTGAGCACTCTTTTCCAGGCTTTCTCCGGCGAGACCAAGTGACCGCCCCGCTGACCGGGAAAAACGTACTGCGACTTGCTGTCAGCTGATCGCCGCTCAAGGATCTGCAGGGCAATGGTGTTCAACGGAATGACTCGGGATTTCCCGCTTTTGGCGCGACCGGCCGGCAAGCGCCAGACGCCTTCTTCGAGGAAGACCTCCGGCCAGGTCAGCTGCAAGCACTCTTCTCGGCGGGCGCCGGTGGCCAAGGCGAACAAGAAGACGTCCGCTGCCACCCGGTTGGGCTCTTCTTCCAGGGCCGCCAGGAAGCGCTTCAACTCCGATCCCGCCAAGGTCCGGGTCCGGATGTTCTGCTCGGCATGCATGCGGATACCGCGACAGGGATTGCGCTCACAGAATTCCAGCATCAGGGCCACGTTCAGGATGCGTTTCAGCAGCTGAAGCAGGCGGTTGGCCGTCGCCGCGCAAAGCTCAGCCTTCTTGGCATCGTGAAATCGGATGATGTCGGCCGTCTTTACCTCCTTGAAGCAGAGGTGACCGAAGGTGGGTTTCAGGTGCAGCCGCCAACGGGATTCCACATCGTCGGCGCTGCGTAGGTGCTGGGCGTTCGGCCAGTACTCGGTCCGGAAGAAGTCATCGAGGGTGATCTCCCGTTCTTCTTCCTGCTTTGCCTCCTGGGGATCGATGCCTTGGGCGATCTGCGCGCGGAGCTCAAGGGCGATACGGCAGGCGTCTGCCGGGTCAATGCCGGGATAGACACCGATCTTGATTGCCCGCTTGATGCCCGGGCCGGACGGTCTCGGCATCACGTAACGGAACAGCCAGCTTTTCATGCCACGCTTGGTGACGACCAGGCGTAATCCCGGCGGGGCTTCCTCGGAGGTGTACTCGACCTCCTTCCCGCCGTGATCAGCCGGGCAGGGCGGCAAGGCATCGATGACCTTCCGCGTGAAACGGATACGTCGTTGCATAGGATTTCCTCGGGGAAAAAGACGGTGCCGGCGCGCGCGAAGAACTAGGTATCCGCCGCACAGCGGCAAGACACCGGCCGGCACCGTCCATGGGTTGAAGAAGGACGTGGGAAGGCGGACGGCAGGCCAGCAAGCGCCAAGCCCGCGTCCGCCGTTCCGGTCCATCTCTGGTTTTTGTGAAGGGTTTTTGGGCATCAGCCGAGGGTGCCGAGCATGGCCACGCCGCCGTATTGCGATCGGACAACCTCAGCCGGATCGAGAAGGGCAATTTCAACGCAGCCGAGATCAGCCAAGTAGCCCCGGGCCATCGCCAGATCGGTCGTCAGCAACCACTGGGTTGCACCGTCCATTTCAATTTCCAAGGCGACCAGGCCGGTAAGCAGCCAGGGGGACTGGCGCAGCAGGTCGAGAACGGCGAGCGCTTCGGCCAGAGGACGGGGCTGGATGCCGGCTTCAAACTCCAGGATGGCCGCCCGCTCCGCAAAAGCTTCCAACTGTCCGGTATCACAGCGATCGAGCACATTGCCGACGAAAGAGCGCAAAACCGGGTCACATTTTTGGGCATCCACGGGTCAATACTCCGAAGGCCGTAAGGCGGTCGTCACCGAGCGGTCGGCCTCGGAAATGATCCATACCCGGGTATCCGGGTCGCCGGGCACCAATGGGTAGCAGGACAGCAAGCGATTCCCGTGGATCAGGGCTTGCTCGTTGGCATGAGCATCTTCAGCGCCGACATCGCCCCAATCCCCGCTGGCGTGGCGAGCCAGGAGGTCGAAGAGATTGACGTGGTAGCGGTCCAGCAGCTCAAGGGCGCCGGGTGTCGCGGCCAACTTGCCGAGCGGGAAGCGGGCATGGTCGGGTTTGGGTTGGTTTGCCGCTGATGATGCCGGCAAGCTTTCAGGGGTTGTGTTCATGTTGAGTCTCCAGAATGACAAAACGCCGTCGGTGCGCTGGCACGGGACGGCGTTGGGCGAAGAGGAAGTGAGAGAAAAGCGGAAGCGATCAGGTGGCGGGTGTGGCGTAGGTCCGGCAGAAGGCCAGCAGTTCAGGATCGACGCCGGGCTGATCGGCAACGAAAATGTCATAGCCGTAACCGCCATCGCCGACCACATAGACCAGCTCCAGGTAACCTTCGGGATGAGCTTCCGCCCATTCAAAGGCAGGTGCGAAGTCGGGGTGCGGAAAACGTGTGTCGTCGAAGAGGTTACGCAACACCGAGAAGCCCATTTCGGCCTCCAGCATGTCGGCGGTATCGCCGGGTTCCACCACGATGAAGGGGCCGAGCTCATCGGCATCCCACGGACAGCACTCGTTGATCTGGCTGATGCGGGTCTCGATCAGCTGGCGCAACCCGGCATCCGGCAAAGTGGCGATGGCGGATTCATCACGCAGGATGCGCATGCTCGCCTCCTTCACTGTCGGCGGGTTGCACACCGCGAAGCCGCTTGACCTTGCGCCGGCCGGGATGAGATTCGGTGGCGACATCGCCGGGAAGCTCCTGCCGGGTCATCTCGTCAGACGGCTCAGCAGCCAGGGCTTCCTTGACGGGTGGAACATAGGGCTCACCGTCTTGCGCCAGCAGGCTGGCCTTCCAGGCGTCCCACGTCTCGGTCAGCTGATGCAGGTGCGGCTGTCCATCGACCGGCAGCAGCAGCCCTTCGGCCCGCAGAATGGCCGCCAGAAAGCCAGGGTGGTTCGAGGACTTGCCCCGCATCGCCGGTGCCAGACGCTTGGCGGCAAACGCCTGGGCGGGGTCTGTCGGCAAACAGGCTTCCACCCCCGCCACGGAAAACACCTCACGCGAGTAATACCCTCCACCCTCATTCGCGACCAGGGTCAGGTAAAGCTGCTGGCGCTCGGCATCGCAGAGAATCTTGTAGGTGATACCCCCGCCGTTACGACCGAGTTTCTGGGCGGTGGTGGTCTTGAGGCAGAGATAGGTAGGGACAAACGATTCGGTCATGATCAGGTTCCTTGTTCAGAAAGGTAAAAGCCCCGATGACCGGCAAGGCCATCGGGGCACGAAACACAGCAACTTGCAGCAGGCATCACCCCCTCACAGCAGCCCCCGCTCGGCAAAGGAGACGGGTGTCGCGTTGCCCGCGACGATGAAGTGGTCGAGTACCTTCACGTCGACCAGGGCCAGGGCAGCCTTGAGGGTGTGGGTCAGCTGCTCATCGGCCCGGCTGGGTTCCGCCACGCCGGAGGGATGGTTGTGGGCGAAGATGACGGCTGCCGCGTTGCGCTCCAGGGTCAGCTTGACGATCTCGCGGGGATAGACCGCCGTCTGGGTCAGGGTGCCCCGGAACAGCTCGACGTCATCGATCAGGTGATGCTGCGCATCGAGCAGCATCACCCTGAAGACCTCATGCGGCAGACCGGCGAGGCGCAAGCGCAGGTAGTCGCGGACGTGGGCGGGATCGGCGTAAGCATCGCCGGGGCAAACCCGCTGGCGCAGCGCCCGGGCCAGCAGTTCCTTGGCGACCGCCAGGGTGCGGCAGGCGCAGTAGCTCACGCGATGCTCCTGAACAACTGGCGGTCGAGCATGCAGCGCGAAGAGATCAGGCAGCGAGTGCCGGGACAGCAGTGCGTCGGCATCCTGACCGAGTAACAGGCGCAGCAGTTCATCGTCGGACAGGTGCTGGACGGCGGGCATGCCGCCGTGGCGTTCGGTGGGTCGGGTCATGGTTCAGAATCCTTTCGCCAGAAAAGCAAAAGCCCCGATGACCGTGAAGGCCATCGGGGCGAGCGGTGCCAAAAGGGGAAGGCGGGTCAGCGCGGGTAGGAATTTCCGTCATCGACCAGTTTCTTGACGGCGACGGTGACGAGGGCGGTGATCAGGGCTTCAGCGGCGGGGGCAAAGATAACGGGTAGCACGGGCATTCTCCTGGGTTCAGTGAGTCAAAAATGAAAACCCCGGTGGCCTTGCGGCGACCGGGGGTAGGAGAATGATATTTGCGTGAAAGAGGCGGCTATAACGCAATGCCGCAATTTCTCAACATGCTTACGGCGCTTCAAACCCTTTAGTGTCAGCAGCGACTCCGACCAAGGCAGTATTGGTCGTCGCGGCATTTTTACAGGTCAGGCTTGCAGTACGTTTCCCGCCTTGTTCAACAACAAGACCAGCTTTGTCCATAGAGGAACTCTCGGCGGTGTAGACAACGTAGCTGGTATTGCCATTGTTGAAACGGTAGTACCACACTCCGCCGCCTGCCAGGGGGTATTCGCCTGCTCCCGCACCTTTAGCATCAAGGCTGATATCCAACGAATTACGATCAAGTCCAAATCGATATTGAACGCCTTTTGCTGATGCACACACTGAAACACTTTTCTTTCCCGTGTTGCAGGCGAAAACGATACCTTCCCCGGGATCGCACAATGAAGCGGTAGCCAATGCACCCGATACGCCAGCCTCCGTTGCCCGGCTTGCTTTCAGCGATTCAGCTGGTTGCTCTTTAGGGGCAGCTTTGACATCGCTCTGCTTTGAGGCACTGCTATCCCTATTCACATTTTGGACAGGTTTCCGAATGATGCACCAAGTATTTCGCCCTACCGTGCTCTGTGACCTCATGTTCGCAGGTATGTTTGAGTCACATCGACCAATTCCAGCCTCAATAACATTTGGGTCATTAAATAAGCAGTACTGATTGCGCCCCTTCGTTTCAGTCGAAGAACCCGACGGACACATAGTCCCAATAGGTAAGGGACCGACAGTAACAGCTGCATGCACCCCCGCAGCTGCAAATAGCCCAATAGCAAGACTTGAGTATAAAGTGATAAGTTTCATGCCATTCACCCCGTGTTGTATGTAATCAAGCTAGTCAGCCAATGCCGCCATCAGCTTGTCGAACACCTCACGATTCGCCGCGTCGGCGCTATCCTTCGTTTCTCCGAGCATCCCTTCCAGCATCACACGGGCATGCTCACGGGATGGTCCGGTGATTTCATCACGGACTTGGGCGATCAACTTGCTGCACTTCAGCTTGAAGAGCGGCTTTGTCTTGGCGTACTCCGCTCGCAGTTCCTCGATGACTGTTGTCAGGGACTCGATTGCGGCTGCCTTGTCGGCGATGTTGTCTTCAGCCTCCAGAAACTGGACGGCAAGGTCGATCTCACCTTCTTCCAGTTCGCCATCGGCGCAAACCATGACGGCCAAGGCCTTCGGCAAACCTTGGGCGTACCGATCAGGTGCCGGTGAAGATGCTGCAGGAGAGGGCAATGCCGGTACTGCTTGCTCTACTACCGTCTGCTGCACTGCTGGTACATCGACGACTGGCTGTGCTGTTTGTTGCGATGCCGCCTTGAAGTCGTTGTAGACGTCGATGAGTTGGTGGAGCAGGTTGGAGGCTTGGGGCGGTTTGACGTAAGCCCCCGACAGGTTGCACGCATTTCCGGGGCCGAGAATCACGTCGAACGACTTGGCACCGATCAGATGGTTGATGCTGCTGAGCTCGTCCCAGCTCATGTAGTTCCGTTGGGTTTTCGTGGTCCAGTCGTTTTTCCAGTAGACGCCCCGCAGGCCGAAGGCCATGCCCTTTTTACAAGATCCCATGACGGTAGCGTCGATGAGTGCCAAAACGGTATCTCGGGGATCGATCGGAAAATTCTGAATTGCATTGCTGAGCTTGTCATGCGGAATCCCGCCGATGACGAACAGGCCATCCGTAGCAAAGCTGTTCAGACTGCGTGCAAGTTGATCTTCTAGGTTCATGATTTTTTAGCGGGGGATCGGAATTCAGTTCAGCCGGGGGGCATAGCTACCCTCGTTGAGAGCGGCAAGGCGTTTTTCGATCGGCGGATGGGTGGAAAAAATCTCGGAGAAGCTCATGCGTCCCGACACCTTGAACGCCGCGTACGCGCTTTGCTCTACCGGAATCTCGGCGGTATCCGCCGACAGCGCCTTGAGGGCGCTCATCATCGGCTCCTTGCCAAGAAGGACAGCCGCGTAGGCGTCAGCCCGGTACTCCCTGCTCCTCGAAAACGCCTTGACAACCAGACTGCCAAGGAAGGTCAGGAGAATTCCGATGGTGGCCTTGACCAGCCACAGGCCTGTTTCGAGCAACCAGCTTCGTTCCTTGCTGAAAAAGTTGAACAGACGCAGGACATTCAGCGGCAGCGTGACGAACAGGACGATGCTGTTGATAACCCCTTGCAGCAGGACGATCCCAAGCATGTCGCGGTTGGCGATGTGGGCAATTTCGTGGGCGGCGACTGCCTGAATCTGATCGCGCTCCATGTTGCCCAACAGGCCGCTGCTGAACGCAACTAGCGCATTACTTGGCTTCGTGCCCGTAGCGAAAGCGTTCATGTCCGGGCTGTCGTAGATTCCAACCTCTGGAACGTGTTCGAGGCCGGCTCGTGCCACAAGATCGACAACGATGGCATGCAGTTGCTCTTCTTCACTTGATGCCGGGTTGTTGGGGTCGATGACTTTGATGTTGTGAGCACGCTTGGCCAGCCACTTGGCGAAAACCAGTGACAGCATGGCACCAGCGAAACCGAGGAACGGAACCAACAGAGCCCCCGGCCCTGTCCAGATCAGGCCTACGGCCAACGCTCCGTTCAACAGCAAAAACCATTTAAGAAACTTGGCGTTGGACAAGGACTTCAATCCCGTCGTCACTACCCCCAGATCTGAGCTTTGATTGTTCATTGCTTCGCGCCCCTGCTCTAATGATTTGACAACACAAAACGCCGAGTAACGTAACGGCGAATTGCATTCTGTCATGCCGTGGGGCCTTGGGCAACCATAAATGTCGGCTTTTGAGTCAACATTTATGCCCTACAACAAGATCGAAAAAACCGGCAAGTCAGCGCAGAACGAAGATGCCTTGGCCGTTCGTCTTTCCCGGAACATCGCCAGCCGGCGTCGTGAGCTCAACCTCACTCAAGCCCAACTTGCCGAACGCCTTTGCGTTGACACGGAAACACTGTCGCGCTTCGAGCGCGGCAAGCATCTTCCTTCGCTGGCAACACTCGAACGCTTGGCCGCACAGCTACAGACGACAGTTGCCATCCTGCTGGAAGAGACTAGACCACAGGCTAATGATGATGCTCTGGCGATGACCGCGTGGCTCATGCGGCTGGGCGAAAATGATCGCGCCTTCGTTCGTGACCAACTTAAGCGGACCTGTGACTACCTGGAGGGGCGGTACCCGCAGGAGTGACCAGAGTCCTCCCGAGTTGCCCACTGTTGTACCCTGCTGTAGAAAATTGTGCCCACAAAGTGATAGCCGCATTTTGGCGGAGCAGGAGACTCCGTGTCCAAGACCAGAAATGGACCAGACGGTCACTAGAAAACAAAAAAGCCAACCGGATGGTTGGCTTAGTTGCTTGTTTTTCCTGAGCTTTTTGGTGGGTCGTGAGGGATTTGAACCTTCGACCAACGGATTAAAAGTCCGCTGCTC
>ERZ650312.1586-NODE-1586-length-12729-cov-6.869576_pt1 | contig 12729 bp, 10 predicted proteins | sample MGYA00376248_ERZ650312 | MGnify/ENA primary metagenome ERZ650312 (study PRJEB26733, sample SAMN07839316) | wastewater metagenome | biome: urban; feature: wastewater treatment plant; material: waste water | place: USA: North Carolina | collected 2016-07-28 ... | reverse complement strand
CATAGATATTCCAGGTTCCGGCTATTCCAGCGGCGATAAAGCCGACACAGAAGGTCTGCCAGGCTTGACTGGGCTGGTTGTTGACTTTCCAAATTGAAAGAGCACAGATGCCAAATGCCAGCAAGACTGCTAAAACGCGAAGTACGGTCCATTTAATGTAGGGTCTGAATTCAGCCATATTTTCGTTCTCCTGCATTCAATCCATTTAGATTTCTCATTTTCTACTGTTATTGTAGTCTTTTTCAGGAGAAAGTTCAATGGCGATAGGAAGATGTCCTAAGCGCGGCTGTACCATTTAATGATAAGATTCGCTTTTCTGGTCTGAATATAGTAAAATTGAAGTTAGTAGAATCAAGAAATACTAGCGGAGGATGAGCTTGTGGACTTTGAAGAAAAAACCATTGCACGTCAGGAAATTTTTGAGGGTCATATTTTTACAGTGGCTGTTGATGATGTCGAGCTGCCCAATAATCTTGGACAGGCCAAGCGAGAATTGGTTTTTCATAAGGGGGCGGTTTCTATTCTGACGGTGACTCCGGATAAAAAAATCGTGCTGGTCAAGCAGTATCGTAAGGCTATTGAGAAAATTTCCTATGAAATTCCAGCTGGAAAATTAGAAGTCGGGGAAAATGGTTCTGAAAAAGAAGTAGCTTCTTCAAGTACAAAAATTACAACTTCAACATATGAAGTTTTAGAAGCAACCAATGGCGCTGACGGTGTCACAATGGCGCAAGCAGAACTACCAGATCTCGTATTAATGGATGTGGTAATGCCAGGAATGAATGGTTTCCAAGCGACACGCCAAATTAGCAAAGGTAAAGACACGCAGCATATTCCTGTTGTGATCGTAAGTACCAAAGATCAGGCAACAGATCGTGTTTGGGGTAAGCGTCAAGGTGCTTGTGATTATTTGACCAAGCCGATTGATGAGCAACAGCTTATTGATGTGATTAAACAATTATTAAGTTAATTCGTACGAGCCTTTTCATTACTCAATACGGGATAGGGTATGGCAGCAAATGGATTTATCGAATTGCTTCGCTTATCCAAGCGAGGCAACAAACAATATGCTTCAACTCAAAATGAAGTCAGCCGTTGGTCTGGTATCGCATTTGAGATGTTAGGGCAATATTTCGTTGCACCATTAGGGGAGATTTCGGAGGTGATTTATCCTCCAAAATATACCCCTGTTCCTAATACTCAGGCATGGGTACGTGGTTTGGCAAATATTCGTGGTCGATTGCTTTCAGTTTCTGATTTAACACATTTTATTTCAGGACAACGGAGTCAGTTTTCACCAACACAAAAAGTAATATGCATTAGCCATCAAGACCATTATGTGGGTTTGGTTGTCGACCAAGTTCTTGGGATTCAGCACTTTAATAAAAAGAGTTTCTTTTCACAAAGTGCTGATCTAGATGATAAATTGAAAGATTATTGTCAGGGATACTTCCATCAACATAATCAGCAATGGCATGTGTTTTTACTGAGTCGGTTGTTGCAAAATCCTCAATATATGAATGCATCAATAAAATTTATAAACTAATTTGATACGCTACGGAAAATAAACGCGTATTCAGGGGAGAAGCTGACATGGGCTTTAAACTTAAAAAGAAAAATGGTAGTAGTGCTGATAGTACTGGTCTTAAGAGTGGTGGTGCATTTTTAGAGAATGCTCGAACGCAAATTGATCAGTTTTCTCGCTTATTTGGTGAAACTGAAAAGTCGAAACCAATTCTATACCGTGCGATTGGTGCTTTAGCTCTTGCAGTTATCCTCTTAATTTATTTATTCGTGAGTGTGCCTCGTCATAACCAGTTAACTCGTAGTTTGGGTGAGTTACGCTTGTTATCTCAGATGATTTCTCGTCAGGCAACTGAGGCGACGGCATCTGGTACACCTGAAGCAATGAAAGGTTTAGTTGAATCTAAAAAGCGTTTTGCTGAGAATTTAGAGACGGTTGAAAGTGTATATGGTACTGGTTCAGAAGAGTATAAAAAAGCAAATGCACTTTGGACGAGTGTTTCTAAGAATATTGAGTTAATTGCTTCACAACAAAAAGTCATCAATCAATTATACGATACAAATATCTCGATCAGTGAAACGATTCCTGAAATTCAGGCTGAATATAACTTGATGGTTGATCAGATGGTTCGTGAAAATATGCCAAGTAGTCAGGTAATTATCACGAAAAACCAAGTGTTTATTGCTGAACGTATTTTACGTTCGATTAACTCTGTTTTAGTCGGTACCGATAATTCAAACGTTTCAGCTAATGACTTTGGAGCGGATATCGATACCTTTGGTGTTTATTTAAATGCACAATTAAATGGTAGTACAGAACTTGGCGTAGATCGTATTGCATCTCCTGATTTACGTGAGTCTTTAGATAGTATTAAATCTGATTATGATGCAGTATTGAAATCAGCTGCAGCAACAGTATTACAAAACGCAAACCAAATTGTTCGCGTACGCCAAGCATCTTCGCAAATCTTTTCTCAATCTGATGCCTTATTAACGTCATTAAACGATTTATCTAACAAAGCAGAGGGTGGTTGGGGTAACGTTATTGCAGGTGTTGTATTAATTGGTGCGTTAGGTCTATTGATTTTCTCTGCACTACAATTACTTACTCTACGTAGTAATACAGATAAAGAGCGTGTAACTCGTCTACAAGATGAATATGACCGTAACCAAAATGCAATTTTACGTTTACTAGATGAAATTGCCGACTTAGCAGATGGTGATTTACGTTCTTATGCAACAGTATCAGAAGATTTTACTGGTGCGATTGCCGACTCGATTAACTTCGCAATCGATCAATTACGTGACCTTGTATCTCGAATCACTGAAACATCTCAAGAAGTTGCTCGTTATACTCAAGATACTCAAGATATTACCAACCAATTAGCAGAAGCTTCTGAACATCAGGCGCAAGAAATTGCAGGTGCATCAGCAGCGATGAACGAAATGGCATTGTCGATTGACCAAGTATCTTCGAATGCATCCGAGTCTGCTGAAGTAGCACAACGATCTGTACAAATTGCATCGAATGGGGCAGAAGTTGTAAACCGCTCGATCGAAGGTATGGATCACATTCGTGAACAAATTCAAGAAACTTCAAAGCGTATTAAGCGTTTGGGTGAATCATCTCAAGAGATTGGTAACATCGTATCCCTAATTAACGATATTGCCGACCAAACTAACATCTTGGCATTAAACGCAGCGATTCAAGCATCTATGGCTGGTGAAGCAGGTCGTGGTTTCGCAGTCGTAGCCGACGAAGTACAACGTCTTGCAGAACGTTCTGCATCAGCAACGAAACAGATTGAAAGCTTAGTAAAAACCATTCAAACAGATACGAACGAAGCCGTTATTTCAATGGAACAAACGACGTCAGAAGTTGTTCGTGGTGCGAACTTGGCAAAAGATGCGGGTATTGCACTTGATGAGATTCAAACGGTATCTGGTGATTTGGCTAAATTAATTGCGAGCATTTCTGATGCAGCAAAACTTCAGTCTGCATCAGCAAGTCACATTGCAACAACGATGAATGTTGTACAAGAAATTACGTCACAAACGACGACAGCAACGTTTGATACAGCTCGTTCGGTTTCTGAATTGGCAAATATGGCTGAATCATTACGTGAATCTGTAACTGACTTTAAGCTACCTGAATAAGCAGCAAAGGGGAGGCAGAGCATATCTGTCCTTTCCCTTTTTTGAAGAGATGTAGAATATCTCTACAAGATGATGACTAACATGGAGCTACATCTTGTGTGATAGATACACGTAATTTTTAGCCACAATTAGTGGATAAAAACGAAAGAAGCCGCTATGAAAGAAATATTAAAAACGTTAGTTGAAACGATGACGCTTCCTGAAGATAGTTATCTTGAGCAAGATGCAGAAATTCTTGAAATTTTTATTGAAGAATTAGATGAAATCTTTGTTGAATTAGAGCCATTAATCGGTCAATGGATTGAACAGCCAAATCAACAAGATGTGCTCACAGATATTCGCCGACATTTCCATACCTTAAAAGGTTCTGGAAGGATGGTTGGCGCCAAATCTTCAGGTGAATTGGCGTGGACGGTTGAAGATACTTTAAATCGAGTACTTGCAGGGACAGTGTTGTTGAATTCAGATATTCAACATTATGTAAAAGCGGTTTTTAATATCTACCGCTTTAAACTTGTACATGATTTTAAATTGGTTCAAAAACATCAGATAGATTTAAAACCTTTGGTTTTATTAGGTCAGCAACTACAGCAGCAACTTAGTATAGAACCAGCGCTAGCTGAGTTATTACAATTATCGAATATGCTGAATGATAACGCTGAAACTGGTCTCGAATTGATATCCGTAAATGTGGATACTGTCGTAGAAGAGAAGACTGTTGATGTCGCAGATTCAGAATCTGTATTTATAGGTCATCCACTAGATGATGAAGCGTTAATCAAAGAAACATTAGCGATTTTCTTGGAAGAAGCAGAAGATCATTTGACTACGATCGATCAATTTTTACTAAATGATCGTCCGACAAATGATAATTATAATACGCTAATTCGAGCGCTTCATACTCTACGTGGCAGTTCTGCTATGGCGCATGTTGAGCATGTGTTTGAAGCAAGTTCGAAAGTTGAGAATTTATTCAAAACATTATTGCAAGAAGAGCTTGATTCAAGTTCTGATGAAACGGCACTTTTGACACACTATGCACAGTTTGTTCGTGACTATTTGCACACGTTGAAACACCAAGGTTCGCAACAGAAATTTGAAGAAATTTATAATACTTTTAATGTTGCATGGGATAGTTACGATTTCCAATTAGAAGAAAAACAAGGCGAATCTTTACGTCCACAAGGTTTAGTTTCACAATTACTAGAATTGAATATCAATGATCTTCTTGACGTTGAGTTTGATTTTGAGAAGCGTGCACGTACTGAATTTCCTCAATATATTCAACTGTTAAGTCAGCAAACTGAAACTTTATTAGAACATACCCATCATCATGCGACGATTGGTATGTATCAATATACAAGTTTGTTACGTTCTAGTTATCAAGATCTGTTATTTAAGCCAGATTTACTGAATCTTGATTATGCTTTTGAGCTGTATTATCAGGTACATCAACAGTTCATTCAATTGTTTGATACCTTGGCTGCAGGGCAGCGTGTGACTTTGACAAAGGCACATGAACTTATATTAAATGAATTGAGTTCATTTACACAGCAAAATATTGAGTTCTTGGAAGCGCCTGTAACTGAGCAAAAAGCAGGTTTAGTTGAAGCACCGATTGCTGAATTTGAGCCGTCTAGTAATAAAGTTGATGTGAGTGATTTAGCTGCACAATTCGCTTTAGATAAACAAAGCTTGCAATCAAGTGATTCAAATCGTGACTTTGATCCAGACTTGTTAGATATCTTCCTTGAAGAAGCTGATGAGTTATTGGTTGGTATTGATGCTGATCTAAATACATGGACAGCTGATCAACAAAATGTAGGTGCATTGAAAAACTTGATGAGATATTTGCACACCTTAAAAGGTGGTTCAAATATGATTCAAGCAGGTCATATTGGTTTAATTGCACATGAATTGGAAACAATTTATGAGAAATTAATCAATCAGCAGTTACAACCGAACCCACAATTAATCGCAGTCATTCGTGCAGTACAAGATGATATTGCAGATCGAATTCAAACTATTCGTGATAAACAAGTCGATTATCCAGCTACACACGTACTTCAGTTGCTTCAGCAAGCAGATCAATCTATTGATTTTACTTCGTCATCACCTGTTACTTTTGAGCCTGTAGCCGAAAATCATGTTGCCGCTGTGATCGAAACGGATGATCTCACGGACTTATCAATTGATGAATTCTCATTGGTCGAAGCTCAAGAAGTTCTAGAAGATACTTCAAATGCTGAAATTGTTCGTGAAGTTGCCCTTGATGATGATGTTCGTTCTCTTGTTGAGCAAACATTCTTAGAAGAAGCAGAAGAACTACTTGAACAAGCCAAAGGTCTATTAAGACAATGGTTTGATCAACGTGGTAATCGTAGTTTGCTCTTACAGTTACAACGTAATGCCCACAGTTTAAAAGGTGGTGCACGTATGGCTGAGTTAGATGCAATTGCGATTGTTGCTTATCATCTCGAGAATGCATTTGAACAGTTTGGTGTACATCATTTCAATTCAAATGTTTACGATAATCTTCTCAATACAGCACTGGCTTGGTTGAGTGATGCGATTTTCAAACGTCAGTATGCAAACTTTGACGGCTTAAAACAAAGTTTAGAGAATATGGAGTTTGTTGATGTTTCAGCACAACTTCCACAAAAGCTCTCAGCTAAAGATATTTTCACTCCAGAATATACAATGGAGTTTGTTCAAGGTGATGGTACAGAACCTCCATCAATGTTAGGTGAGTGGGAAACGACCGAACGTATTGAACAAAATAATGAGATGATTCGTGTCTCCGCTGACGTCATTGAGAAAATGATTGACTTGTCAGGTGAGAATGCGATTAACCGTTCGCGTATCGAAATGGACCTTGGTCAATTGGGCGGTACATTAACGGAGATGGAGCTTGCGATCAAACGTTTGGCAGATCAGTTACGCCGAATGGAAGGTGAGTTAGAAAGTCAAATTATCGCACGTCATGGTGGTGAGAACTCTCGCTATGCAGATTTTGACCCATTAGAGATGGACCAATATTCATCTTTAAATCAGTTGTCAAAATCTCTTGCGGAATCCGCGTCGGACTTGGTTGACTTTAAGACCACACTTTCTGAGAAGATCCGTGATACGGAAGGTTTGTTATTACAACAATCTCGTATTCAAGCAGAAATTCAAGAAAGTTTGATGCGTACCCGATTGGTACCTTTCTCTCGATTATTACCACGTTTACAACGTATTGTTCGTCAAACAGCATCGACTTTAAACCGACCAACAGAATTAATTGTTAACAATACTGAGGGTGAATTAGACCGTAGTATTTTGGAAAAATTGGTTGCGCCATTTGAACATATGTTGCGTAACGCGATTGACCACGGTATTGAAGACAGAGAGCAACGTTTACAAGCGAAGAAACCAGAAACTGGACATATCGCTTTAGATATTGGTCGTCAGGGTACTGATATTGTTGTGACATTTAGTGACGATGGTAAAGGTATCGATGTGAATCGCATTAAAGATAAAGCGATTCAAACAGGTTTAATGACTAAAGAGCAGAAACTTGACCATGAAGAAATTCTGCAATTTATCTTCCATCCAGGTTTTAGTACGGCTGCACAAGTTACACAAATTTCTGGGCGTGGTGTTGGTCTAGATGTTGTTCAGAGCGATATTAAAGCGCTTGGCGGTCATGTGAGCGTTAACTCTGTTTTAGGTAAAGGAACAACATTTACCATTCGAGTACCGACTACAGTAGCTGTAAGTGATGCCTTGATGGTAAAAGCAGGCGATCAACAGTTTGCCTTCCCACTTGCACAAATTGACCGTATTGTTCGTATTTCACCTGCGGCATTAGAACAATACTTTGAAAGTAAAGACGATTATTTCAAGATCGATCAAGAAAGTTATCGTTTACGTTATTTATCTGAGTTTGTTGCTGGGCAGCCGATTCCTCGTTTAAATGGCGTTGTTCATTCATTGCCTGTATTGTTGGTTAAAGGTGCGCAGGGGCAAACAACAGCATTACTTGTTGATCAGTTAATTGGTTCTCGTGGACAAATTGTTGTAAAACCTATTGGACAACAGTTCTCAAGTATCGGGGTGATTGCTGGTGCGACGATTATGGGTGATGGTCAGGTATGTTTGATCTTAGATGGTCAAAATATTGCTCGACAAGCACAGTCTACAGCACGTAGTAAACAGGCTGATGAAACTTATAGCAAACAGCGCTATGATGAACGTCGCTTGATTATGATCGTCGATGACTCGGTAACTGTACGTAAGGTAACTTCGCGCCTATTAGAGCGTCAAGGTTATGATGTTGTGACTGCGAAAGATGGTGTGGATGCGATTGAGCAGCTTGAAACCATTAAGCCAGACTTGATGTTACTTGATATTGAAATGCCGCGTATGGATGGTTTCGAAGTGACAAACCTTGTTCGACATCATGAATTACATCGCGATTTACCAATTATCATGATTACATCACGTACGGGTGAAAAGCATCGTGAACGTGCTTTATCACTTGGTGTAAATCAATATATGGGTAAACCATTCCAAGAAGAAACACTCTTGGAAAATATTGAAAGTTTACTAACAGTGCGCTCATGAGGTAAAAATTAATGGTAAAAAAAAGCGCAAACTCAGGTTTGGGGCAAATTGACCAACAAGAGTTACAACATTTAATTACGGTATCAACAGGGTTCATTGACGCTTATATTATTAAATGTCATGAAAAAGTTCCAATGCTGCTACCGCAGAATATCGTGTTATCAGCGATGGATACACAAACCAATATTGATCATGTTGAATGGCATGATCTCAAACTTCCTATTTATGCTGTAAATGATCCAGCAAATAAAAATGGGGTAGCGTTGGTGGTTGAAGGTGATGACGTTTCAGAACGATTTGCTTTGGTTTGTAATGAAATGCCTGAATCCATTCGTTTACGTATTTCTGAAATTGTAGATGAAGAAAAAGACATTGATGACAATAACGTATTTAAATATGTCAAGATTGGGGAAAAACAGTTTTATGTCCCTCATCTACAAAATATTCAAACCCAACTAGGGTTATAAATAAAAAAGGAACTCAAAAGAGTTCCTTTTTTATTGCCTCAACTTGTATGTTAAGCAAGTAATTCAACTAAAATTTGCTCATAAATCTCAGCAAGTGGCTCTAAATCATCGACATTTACATGTTCATTGATTTGGTGAATTGTTGCATTTAATACACCTAATTCTAGAACTTGAGCGCCCGTAGGTGCAATAAAGCGACCATCTGAAGTTCCACCACTTGTTGATAGAACAGTTTCAACACCAGTCACATTTTTGATCGCTGTTTTTGCAGCATTCACTAATTCACCAACAGGGGTGAGGAATGGTAAACCTGATAGTGTCCACTGAATATCATAAGTTAAATTATATTTATCTAAAGTCTCAAGTACGCGTTGTTTGAGAATTTCAGCTGTCACTTCAGTTGAGTAGCGAAAGTTAAAAGTAACTTTTAGTGTGCCTGGGATTACGTTGGTTGCACCTGTTCCAGCTTGTATATTTGAAATTTGGAAAGAGGTCGCAGGGAAATATTCATTGCCATTATCCCAAACAGTATCGCACAGTTCAGTTAAAGCCTTTGATGCTGAATGAATAGGATTTTCTGCTAAATGAGGGTAGGCCACATGTCCTTGTTTGCCATGAACAGTCAAAATCGCATTCAAAGAGCCACGACGACCATTTTTGACGATATCGCCTAATTGATGTGTGCTCGATGGCTCGCCTACCAAGCACCAGTTCATTTTTTCGTTACGTGCTTCTAAAGTTTCAATGACCTTCACTGTCCCGTTGATTGAAGGACCTTCTTCATCAGATGTAATCAAAAATGCAATAGAACCTTTATGGTTCGGATGCTTCGCCACAAAACGTTCAGATGCAACCACCATTGCAGCCAGTGCTGTTTTCATATCTGCTGAACCACGACCATATAATTTACCGTCACGAATACTTGGTAAAAATGGATCTGAATTCCAAGCATCTAAATGGCCTGTAGGAACGACATCTGTATGACCTGCAAAACAAAAAACAGGTGCTGTAGTGCCTCTGCGTGCCCATAAGTTATCAACATCTTCAAAACGCATGTTTTCGATATTAAAGCCAATTTTTGCTAAACGCTCGGCCATAATATTTTGACAATCATGGTCAACAGGGGTGACAGAAGGTTGGCGTAGGAGTTGTAAACTAAGTTCAAGAGTATCGGAATGGTTCATGCGAGATGTGGTTAAATCTGGTGAAATCTGAACCGATATAATAGGGGAATATGATAGAGAAAGGTATGCAAAAATAAACCTTATCTATGTTTAGATAAGGTTTTGCGAAGGGTGTTCACTAAAATTACATTTTATCCTGAGTTTTTTCAGCAGTTTGAGTAACTTTGTCACCCGCTTTAGATACATCCTGCCCAAAACCCTTAAATGTATTACAACCAGTTAAAACAAAAGCAGTCATGATTGAAGCAACTAAGATTTTTTTCATCATCTTCTCCGTTTAAATGTAATTATGATGTTCTTAGAGGCTAAGAAAAAAAGCAGAAAATAAACATAATGATTTGATAGTAGAAGTGTTATAAAATGTTACTTTATACAAAATAATCTGATGAAGAAGATCTAATGAATAATAAAGACGGTTGGCGAAACATATAAAATGAGGGGCTAGGTGTTTCATGATAATAAAGACCATTTGTCCACCAAGTTGCATTTTTTGAGGATGCTTGCTGATTAGGACATAACCATTCATGACGTTGTAATCGATAGTAATCTGTTGTGGGAATATTAGTTCCCCATAATCCCAAACGTCGGGACGAGTTGACCCAGTTGGGGAGTGCAAACTGATTCAAATCAGTCGGTAAATATAATTGCCCTTTCATAATCGCAAATCTTCGTTGAATCTGATGATGATTTGCATCCGCAAACTGAAATTGACGTTGAGTGAAATGCTTCAATTTTCTTTGTAATGTGTCTTCTCGATTTAGCCCATACCATTGCGCTAAGTCTAAGTTACTTTCACCTAGGTAATACTTTAGCGCAACTTCCCAGTGTTCAATTTCTTGCGTGTCTTTATTTAAAATGACGAAATCTAGTTCACCTAGCGTAACCGATCCTACAATTTTTTGAATGCTATGACCTAAAAGTTGATAGGGATGATACTCATCATCTAATAACCAAAACCAAAGTAAGTTCTCGAATCGTAGCCCAAGGCGAGTACTTTTGAGTTGAGCAAGAAAATCAATGAGGGCTTGCGGATGTTGATCAAGTTGCTTTAAGCGTTCTTCATAGCGTTCATAATGAGTTTGCCAGATTTGATCAGAATGGAGCTCAAAAGTATGCTTTATCACTAAATCTGGCGGGATTCGAGCTAAAATATTTGGACTCGCGATGCAAAAAGCCAAGTGACGTACTATAGGATTCTTAAACTGCAACCAAGGTTCAAAAAAAAGGGTCGTACTCATTAGGCTCGACATGCTGTTACTCAATCATGGAAATAATAAGTTAAGTTTAAGAAAGAGCAATAAAAACAATTTATACTAGCATGGTTGTAAACATGTGTTGGTTAATTACTCAATGAAAACATTGTTCTGGCGTAGTTTAGTTGTGATTTTTATTATTTTAGGAATCATTGGAGCAATTTTACCAGGCATGCCAACCACTGTGTTTTTAATCCTTGCAGCATGGGCTGCATCGAAAGGATGGCCTGAAATGGATGCTTGGCTCTTAAATCATCCTAAATACGGACCGACCTTACGCAATTGGCGTGAACATGGGACAGTACCGCGTAAAGCAAAATGGATAGCCAGTATTATGATGCTAATGAGTGGTATTTTAATGCTGTTTACCAACGCACCATTCCTTGTCAAAATTTTTACAGATCTCACTATGTTTATTGTTGCTGTGTGGTTGTGGTTAAGACCCGAGCCTGAGCGAGGATAAACAAAGCAACGCTTTGTCCGAGCGCAAGACGAGCAGCTATGCTGCGAGTGGCGAGTTAAGAAAAGCAACGCTTTGTCCGAGCGCAAGACGAGCGGCTATGCCGCGAGTGACGAGGATAAACAAACTTAAAGCTTTTCCTTAATGGCAAGACCTGGCACCAAATATGACCCATATGCCGTGAGTTAGGTTGTTAAGAAAAGCAATCCTTAGCGCTGAGAATTGATTAAAACACTACTTTTGCTGATCTAAAACAGCATGTTTGATCTTACTATGCTGTTTTGTTTTTTATATTTAAAATCAATCAACAATCAAAACTACCGAAAAATACAAGAAAAAGCTTTGGGTGTATGTTGAAATATCTGTGTTCTATCATCTGTTGAGATAAAAATGACTTATACCCTTGATCAGGCAGACATCGTCATAGATTTAGCACAACAAATTCTACATTTGCCAAAGCACAATAAATTTTATGTGATCTCTTCTGGCAAGAATGGTATTGGTGAGCAAGAGAATAGCGGTAAGACGCCAAGAGGTTGGCATCAAGTCGCACAAAAGATTGGTGCAGACCTAAAGAAAAATACGGTCTTTATTGCACGTCAGCCGACAGGGGAAGTGTATAACCAACAACTCGCACAACAATTTCCACAAAGAGATTGGATTTTGTCACGAATTTTATGGTTGGATGGTTTAGAAGATGGATTCAATCATGGAAATGGTTGCGATACATTTAAACGATATATCTATATTCATGGCACGCCTGATACAGAACCGATGGGCATTCCGATGTCACATGGCTGTATTCGGATGAAGAATGATGAGATTATTGAGTTATTTGACCTGATTTCTGAGCAGGCGCTGGTTTATATTTCAGAACATACTTTAGAAAATGAATAATGAAAATATGAATAAGTGCTTAAATAAAATACGAAAATCTTGATTTTTTCAATGAATTACTTATTTTTTAATCATTCGTACGCTTTTTTCAGAAAAGAATGGCAAAAGCGTTTGACAGGCTGTAAAGATTCTCTATAATGCACCTCACAAACGATGAAGACGTTAAGGGCGCTTAGCTC
>ERZ650312.1582-NODE-1582-length-12736-cov-34.924060_pt1 | contig 12736 bp, 10 predicted proteins | sample MGYA00376248_ERZ650312 | MGnify/ENA primary metagenome ERZ650312 (study PRJEB26733, sample SAMN07839316) | wastewater metagenome | biome: urban; feature: wastewater treatment plant; material: waste water | place: USA: North Carolina | collected 2016-07-28 ... | reverse complement strand
CGCATGCTGGCGACGGGTGGCGCGCACCGCCAGCACCCCGGTTTCCAGGTGCAGGGTCACCCGCACGGTTTTGTCTTCGCTGCGCGTTTGTCGCTGGCCGGGCTGTACGCGGGTGTGGCTGAGTTTGCTGTGCTCGCCATCGCGCACGGTGACGCTATTTTCGGGCGCAGCGCCCTGGTTGGCTGATGGCGGATTTAGCTTGCGCGAGCGGGTCTGGCTGTCGGTGTGGGTGGTGGTGTCGCGGATTTCCTGTTCGCGGTCGATGGTGACGATCTGCACGGTTTCATCCTCACGGCGCAACAGCTCTTCCAGGCTGCTCAGCAGTGAACGCCAAAAGCGATGCTGGCTGCTGCTGCGCAACTGGGTGCCGGATTGGCTGGCGCGGGCATCGCTGCCCTGGTTTGCGCTGGCCGACACCACTGACGTGACTACGCCGCTTTCACCGCGCGCCTCCCGCTCAATGGCCACGTAATCGACCATATACGATTCGACATAGGGCAAATCAGGGGTAATCAGGTAGGTGTCGCCCTCGTGTCGCCAGCGGATGTCCACCTGCTGGGCAATGCGTTCCAGCAGTGCTGGCAAGGGCTGGCGAATGGCGTGCAGGGTGACCACGCCGCTGATGGCGGGATGCACGTCCATGTTCACCTTGGCGTCACGCGCCAGATTGATCAGGATTTGCTGTACCGGCGAGGCAATGACATTCAGGCTGAAGGTGGGGGTGGCCGCTGTCGCTGGGGCTGGCGGAGGCAGTGGGGCTGGTGGACGCATGGCCGGCGCTTCGGCGCGCATCAGGTGCTCGCTGGGCGCCGGGACAGGCGTGTGCTGGCAGGCCGTCAGCAGCATGGCACACAGCCAGAAGGCCCGCTTCATTGTCTGGACCTGCTGCATGGCAACATGCCAACAGGGAACCTAATGTACCGATGCTCGCTCCATCTCATGCACACTGCAACACACGGCATTGTTGACCCCCTGGCCAAGCTGGCTTTGCACGCACTGATAACGTTAGAATGGCCGGCCGGCTCCCATGTCTGCGTGGTATCGCCAGTCTCTGGCGCGACGCGCAATGGGCACTTCGCGATCGGCTTTGACTATCTTAATGGCGTTTTACGCCTACGACATAATCCGATGCGCATGAGGCAGCAATTTTATTGCTGTGAGGTGCAAAAAAGCCGCACTTTTCCATGGCGTGTGCGCATTAGCACGCGCCGGGCCTGTTTTTCCTGCAACCGCAACGAGATTGACACACACGGTGGAACCAGACGCTTTCATTGAGCTGGACAAGGTCAGCTTTGCCTATGGCTCGCGCCGCATTCTGGACGGCGTCAGCCTGCGCATTGCGCGCGGCAAGCTCGCCGCCATCATGGGCGGCAGCGGCAGTGGCAAAACCACCTTGCTGCGGCTGATTTCCGGCCAGGTCAAACCCGACAGCGGCCGCGTCTGGGTGGATGGCCAGGACGTGGCCAAGCTCAACACCGCCGGCCTGTATGCCATGCGCCGGCGCATGGGCATGCTGTTTCAGTTTGGCGCGCTGTTTACGGATTTATCCGTGCAGGACAACGTCGCCTTTCCGCTGCGCGAACACACCGGCCTGCCAGACACGATGATTCGCGATCTGGTCTTGATGAAACTGCAAGCCGTCGGCCTGCGCGGCGCGGCCGGGCTGATGCCGGCCGAGCTGTCTGGCGGCATGGCGCGGCGGGTGGCGCTGGCGCGCGCCATTGCACTCGACCCCGACCTGATGCTGTACGACGAGCCCTTCACCGGCCTGGACCCCATCGCCCTGGGCACCATCGCCGCGCTGATCAAGCGTCTGAACGACGCGCTGGGCGCCACGGCGGTGATGGTGACCCACGATGTGCATGTGTCGCTGAACGTGGTGGACGAGGTGTATTTCGTCGCCGACGGCAAAATTGTCGCCAGCGGCACGCCCGATCAAGTGCGCCACAGCACCGACCCGTTTGTGCGCCAATTTGTTGATGGCCAGCCGGACGGCCCGGTGCGCCTGCATTACCCGGCCGAGGATTACGCCTCGCAGCTGGGCCTGGGAGGCCGCCATGGCTGATTCTTCCTCGCGCAACCCATTTGCCGCGTTTGGCCACCGCCTGATTGAAGCGGTGTGGAAGCTCGGTTTTGTCTGCCGCTTTTTCGCCGCCATCCTGCGCGACTCTGGCGCCAGCCTGCGCCGCTTTCCGCTGGTGATTCGCGAAATCTATTTTGCCGGCGTGCTGTCGATGATCATCATCGTGGTGTCCGGCATGTTTGTCGGCATGGTGCTGGGCTTGCAGGGCTATTCCACCCTGGTGCGCTTTGGCTCGGCCGACGCGCTGGGCGCGCTGGTGGCACTGTCCTTGCTGCGTGAACTCGGCCCGGTGCTGGCGGCGCTGTTGTTCGCCAGCCGCAGCGGCTCGGCCATCACCGCCGAAATCGGCCTGATGAAGGCCACCGAACAACTGGACGCCATGGCGGTGATGGCGGTCAACCCGATTGCCCGCGTGGTGGCGCCGCGCTTTTGGGCCGGCGTGCTGTCCATGCCGGTGCTGGCGGCCATCTTTAATGTGATGGGGATTTTTGGCGGCTATTTTGTCGGCGTCACCCTGATCGGCCTTGATCACGGCACTTTTTGGTCACAAATGCAAAATGCCGTGGACTGGCACACCGACATCGTCAATGGCCTGATCAAAAGCCTGGTGTTTGGCGCGGCAGTGTCGCTGATTGCCGTGTTTGAAGGCTTTGACGCCAAACCCACCGCCGAAGGGGTGTCTTCGGCCACCACGCGCACCGTGGTGACCTCGGCGCTGACCATTCTGGCGCTGGACTTTGTATTGACAGCTTTCATGTTCTAACCGCGAACAAGACTGAGAATTTGAGATGAAACGCGCTACGATTGATTTATGGGTGGGCATTTTTGCCGCGCTGGGCTGCGCCGCCGTGCTGTTTCTGGCGCTGAAAACCGCCAATCTGACCGTGGGCAGCGGGAGCAATGGCACCTATTCGCTGTACGCCGAGTTCGACAATATTGGTGGGCTGAAAGTCAAAGCGCCGGTGAAGATGGCCGGCGTGGTGGTGGGACGCGTCACCGACATCCGTCTGGACAACAAATCGTTTCGCGCCCGCGCCACCCTGGAAATGGACAAGCAATACCAATTCAGCCGCGATGTATCGGCCGAAATCCTCACCTCCGGCTTGCTGGGCGAGCAATACATCGGCCTGTTGCAAGGCGGTGATCCAGACAACCTGGCGGCTGGCGACACCATCAAGCTGACCTCCTCGGCGCTGGTGCTGGAGCAGCTGATTGGCAAATTCATGCTCAATGCCGCTGAAAAACCGGCCGCACCGGCCGATAGCCATTAAGCGTTGTCGGTTCTGATCTCCGGACAACGCCACGAATACACGATAAATACACGGGATACCAAAAAATGAAGAATCTTCTGGGCAAGTTACTGATCTGCTGTGCCTTTGTGTCGTTTTCGCTGCACGCCATGGCGGAAACCCCAGACGAACTGGTGCGTGACACCTCGCGCCAAGTGCTGGACGTGCTCAAGCGCGACAATGGCAAAAACACCAAGAACATCCGTGCTGAAGTGGAAGCGCTGGTGCTGCCCAAGTTCGACTTCACCCGCATGACCGCGCTGGCGGTAGGCCGTGGCTGGCGTGATGCCACGCCAGACCAGCAAAAACAGCTGACCGACCAGTTCCGCATGCTGCTGGTGCGCACTTATTCGTCCACCATGACCCGCTTCAAGAACGCCCAGATCACCGTGCAGGCCAGCGCCCCGGCCGCTGATGCGCGTGAAGTCACCGTGCGCTCGGAAGTCGAGCTGCCGGCCAACGCTGGCGACAAGCGCAGCGCCCAGGTGGACTACACGCTGATCAAAACCCCCACCGGCTGGCGCGTCTACAATGTCAGCATCGAAGGCGCCAGCCTGGTGACCATCTATCGCAACAACTTCAACGACATCCTGCGTCAGGGTGGCCCGGACGCGCTGATTCAGTCGCTGAAGGACAAAAACGACGCCTTGTCCGGTGGCAAGCATGCCAGCAACTGACGATGGCCTGACCCTGGCGCTGTCTGGCCCGGTCACCTTCGCCCACACCGCCCGCCTGGCGCGCGAGCTGCGCCCGCGCGCAGCGGCCGCCCGCGTGCTGGATTGGTCTGCCGTCACCCAGGTGGATTCTTCCGCCGTGGCGCTGATTCTCGAACTGGCGCGCGCCGCTGGCCACGGCCACACCCTGCGCCAGCCGCCGGCTGGCTTGTCCAGCCTGATCACCCTGTATGGAGTGGAAGACCTTGTTCGCGCACCGTGACCCCCGACGCGCTCGCCGCGTCCTCCCGGCTCTGTTGGCCGTCAGCCTGCTGGCAGGCTGCGCCGCCGCCACCCCACAAAACCGCTTCGACCCCTACGAAGCTGCCAACCGCAAGGTTCACGCTTTTAACGACGTGGTTGACCGCGCCGCCCTGCAACCGCTGGCGCGCGGCTATCGCGCCGTGACGCCCGAGCCGGCGCGAGCGGCGGTCAGCAATGTGTTTGGCAACCTGGAAGACGTGGTCAGTGTGGTCAATCACCTGCTGCAAGGCCAGTTTGCCCGCGCCAGTTCCGACCTGATGCGCGTCGCACTGAATTCCACCCTGGGCCTGGGCGGGCTGATCGACATCGCCACCCCGGCGGGCCTGCCCTCGTACAAGACTGGCTTTGGCGAAACCCTGGGCCGCTGGGGCTACCAGAACAGCGCCTATGTGGTGCTGCCGCTGCTGGGGCCTTCCACCGTGCGCGACACGGTAGGCCGCGCCGCCGACATTGCCAGCAATCCGCGCACCTATCTGCTGCCAGAACCCGCCGACGCCAACGTGGCCACCGGGGTGAATCTGCTCAGCCAGCGCGCCAATGCACTGGAACTGACCGATGCCGCCGACGAAGCCGCGCTGGACAAATATTCGTTCACCCGCGACGCCTACCTGCAATACCGCCGCACCCGTATCGGCGCAGCGGACAGCCCGGCAATGAACGACGAACCTTCCATCGACGCGCTGGTGCCGCCAGAAGCGCCGGCTAAATAAGTGCCGCTCACAAAACGCACTTGCCGTGCCGCGCTGCAAGTGGCCGACATACGCCTATGTGCTGGAAAACGGCCAGGTGCACATGCACGGCCCGGCGCGCGAACTGGCGGATGACCCTCGCGTGGTCGAGGCGTATCTGGGGCTGGGGAGCAAGCATCAGGCGATGTTGAGCAGTTGAGGCTTTTCGGTAAAACCGCTGTAGACGGCCCGATGATCGGGCCGTTTTTTTGTGCGCCAAAGTGCGGGGATTCCAAACGCAGAACGCTGGTGCGCTGTGGATGACGCGCTATGCGTGGTGATGGCGCAGCGAGGTGACTGAAATGGGGTAATCGTGGGGTGAAATGGGGTAACGAGCATGCTGAATACCCCAATTTACGGTAGCATTACCCCATTCTTTCACTTGCCCAGTATTTGTCCATGCACTCTCTCTCGCCAGACTACCTTGCCAAGCTGCGCTTTGACGCACAGCAGTTGGCAACATTGCGCGCCTTGGGGGAATGCAGAGGCAAGCAGCAGCTTTTTGTGGTGCAGTCGCCCGAGGTCTTAAGCGATCTGCGACAAGTGGCTGTGGTCGAGTCCACCGAGTCGTCAAACCGCCTGGAAGGGGTGGTGGTGGCGCCTCATCGGCTCAAGTCACTGGTGCTCAAGAATGCCACGCCGCAAAGCCGTTCCGAGCAGGAAGTGGCAGGTTACCGCGATGCCTTGGGGCTGATCCACGAAAGTGGCGAGCAGATGCCGTTTTCCGAGGGTACTGTCTTGCAGCTTCACTGCATGTTGTACCGCTACATGCCGCAATCTGGCGGACATTGGAAGGCCACGAACAACGACATTGTCGAGCGCCACCCCGATGGCAGCTCACGCATTCGCTTTCGGCCAGTCGCCGCACACCTTACCCCTATTGCGGTGGCGGACCTGATTGCGCGCTACCGCTTTGCTTTGGACCAGCATTTGGCCGACCCCTTGGTGCTGGCGCCGCTGGCCATCCTCGATTTTCTGTGCATCCACCCCTTCCCGGATGGCAATGGCCGCATGGCGCGGTTGCTGACCTTGCAACTGCTCTATCACTTCGGCTATGCCGTAGGCCGCTTCATCAGCCTGGAGCGCATCTTTGAAGAATCGAAGGAAAGCTACTACGAAACGCTGGAGGCCAGCTCTCAAGGTTGGCACGAGGCTGCGCACAACATCGCGCCGTGGCTCAACTATTTCTGGGGGGCACTGCTGCGCGCCTACAAAGAATTCGAAGAGCGCGTAGGCGCCATTGAGCACGGACGAGGCGCCAAAGGCGAGCGCATTCGCGCAGAGATTCTCAAACGCCAACTGCCTTTCTCTATCTCGGACATCGAAGAAGCCTGCCCCGGCATCAGCCGCGACATGGTGCGAGTTGTGTTGCGCGCTATGAAAATGGAGGGGTTAATCACGCCAACAGGCAAAGGGCGTGCAGCGAAGTGGTTACACATCGAGGCTGAGGAACAAACCTAAATGCAACAGCTCCTGACACAACATCAAAGTCTGTACTACGCGTGGCAGCTAACTCGGCGCGCGGCGGGCAACTCTATGGAATCGCTTGCTCCAACCCTGGTGGACTCGCAAGTTGACCTTAATCCCCATCAGGTTGAGGCGGCTTTATTCGCCTGCGCAAATCCGCTCTCGCGTGGCGTCATCTTGGCTGACGAAGTGGGGCTCGGTAAAACCATTGAGGCCGGGCTAGTCATTTCGCAGCGTTGGGCCGAGCGCCGCCGCCGCATCCTGATCATCGTGCCCGCCAATCTTCGTAAACAGTGGCACCAAGAACTGCAGGATAAGTTTAACCTACAGGCCATTCTGCTAGAGGCCAAGAGCTACAACGCTATCCGCAAGCAGGATCGCCGCAATCCATTCGAAGGCGCGTCAGGCCCCGTGATCTGCTCCTACCAATTTGCCAAGGCGAAGGCTGCAGATATCAAGGCCGTCAATTGGGATTTGGTGGTGCTTGACGAAGCGCACCGCCTGCGCAATGTCTACAAGACCAGCAATGTGATTGCCAAGGTGCTGAAAGAAGCCCTGGCCCATGTGCACTCCAAGGTTCTGCTGACAGCGACTCCCCTGCAAAATTCGCTGCTAGAGCTCTACGGGTTGGTCAGCATAATTGATGATCGCGTCTTTGGTGACCTTGACAGCTTCCGCTCACAGTTCACGGCGCAGTCTAGAGAGCAGGCTTTTGCAGCCCTTCGAGCCCGCTTGGCAACCATCTGCAAACGCACCTTGCGACGCCAAGTTCAACTGTACGTCCCCTACACTGCGCGTCGAGCCATTGTGGAAGAGTTCACGCCTTCTGCCGAGGAGCAGGAACTGTCTTGTCTCGTGGCGGACTACCTACGCCGGCCCAACCTCAAGGCGCTGCCAGAAGGGCAGCGGCAGCTAATTTCCCTAGTGCTCTGGAAGCTGTTGGCTTCTTCCTCTCATGCCATTGCTGGTGCGTTGGAAACAATGGCTACCCGGCTTCAGGGTGAACTTGACCCGTCTGCGGAGATGCCGAATCTGGCCGAGGTGCTTGACGATGATTACGAGTCGCTGGATGAGACTGAGGAAGAGCGGGCCGACGAGTGGAGCAACTTGGATGCGGATATGGTGTCGTCCAGCGCCAGTGAGCGCGATGCTGTGGCCCAAGAAATCGCCGAGCTTCGACATTTCAAGCAACTTGCAACCAACATTCGTGAGAATGCGAAAGGCACGGCGCTGCTGACCGCCTTGGGCAAGGCATTCACCGAACTTGAGCGACTGGGGGCAACGAAGAAGGCTATCATCTTCACTGAATCCAAACGCACTCAGGAATACCTGCTGTCTCTCTTGGCAGACACGCCCTATGGCGGGGGCATCGTGCTGTTCAACGGGACGAACAGTGATGCTAGGGCGCAAGCCGTCTACAAAGACTGGCTCAAGCGTCATGCTGGCACCGATCGCATTACTGGTTCCAAGACGGCTGATACCCGCGCTGCTTTGGTGGAGCATTTCAAGGAGCGCGGCACGGTCATGATCGCCACCGAGGCGGGAGCGGAAGGCATCAACCTCCAGTTCTGCTCGCTGGTCATCAACTACGACTTGCCATGGAATCCGCAGCGCATTGAGCAGCGCATTGGCCGCTGCCATCGGTACGGGCAGAAGTTCGACGTGGTGGTGGTCAATTTTGTGGATCGCAGCAACGAAGCCGATGCCCGGGTCTATGAACTGCTGGATCAGAAGTTCCAGCTGTTTGACGGCGTATTCGGCGCCAGCGACGAGGTACTGGGGGCCATTGGTTCCGGCGTGGATTTCGAGCGGCGCATTGCAGAGATTTACCAAAACTGCCGAGACCCGCAGGCCATCAAGGCCAGTTTCGAGAAGTTGCAGCGCGACTTGTCTGGCGAAATCAACGAAGCCATGGTCAAGACGCGCCAAATCCTGCTAGAGAATTTTGATGAAGAAGTCCAAGACAAATTGCGCGTGCGGGCTGAAAGTAGCATGGCAGCGCGCTGCAAGTACGAACGCATGCTGCTGGAGATGACGCGGGCTGAGCTGGCGGAGTGCGCTGAGTTTGACGAAGACGGTTTTATTCTCCAACGACTGCCTGTCAGTAGCTTGAAGATGGTTGAGCTGGGGCGTTACGAACTGCCCCGCCGTTCTGGCGATGCGCACCTCTACCGCGTCGGACATCCTCTCGCTGAATGGGTGATGCAGCAGGCCAAGAGCCGTGTATTGCCGCACATGAAGCTGGTCTTTGACTACGACGCTTACGGCACCCAGGTCAGCACCCTTAAGCCCTATCGCGGCAAGACCGGCTGGCTGACCTTGAAGCTGGTGACTGTTGAGGCTCTGGGAAACGAAGAGCAGCGCCTGGTGGTGGCGGCCATCACGTCAGACGGCCAGCCCCTGGCGGAAGACGACCCTGAAAAACTCCTGCGCTTACCCGCGCGGGCGCAGCCTGCCGAGTTAAGCGGCTCGGATGCCATCCAGCTCTGCGAAGACGTGGCGAGTCGGATGACTGCTGTGCTGCGCGAAATCAACCAGCGTAACCTGGGCTATTTCGAGCAGGAAGTCCAGAAGTTGGATGCCTGGGCTGACGACCTGAAGCTGGGTATCGAGCAGGAAATCAAGGAAGTCGACCGCCAGATCAAGGAAGTGCGCCGCACAGCAGCCAGCGCTTCCACGCTGGAGGAAAAGCTTTCATGGCAAAAACAGCAGAGAGAGCTGGAAGCCAAGCGCACAAAGCTTCGGCGTGAGCTTTTCAACCGCCAAGATGCCATTGAGTCCGAGCGCAACGAGCTGATCAACCAGTTGGAAGACCAGTTGCAGTTGGAGGTGCAAGAGCAAACCCTGTTCACCGTCGAATGGGAACTGGTGTGAAGCAAAGGGAGACAGGGACATGAGCAATCCTTCATTACGGCTGCGCCCACTGGTGTCCTTGGTGCTTTTTCTGAGTGCCTACTCGCCGCTGATGTTCATTTTGCTTATCAAGGACATGGATTTTTCGCAACGGTTTTTCGTGAGGTCGCCAACATTCAGTGGAATCCTCCTGCTCCTCGCCGTTGCCAGCACGGCCATCACACTTTTCACGGTTAAAAATGTAGCTGCCGGTTTGCCGGTGACCGTCACCAAAGCAGCAAACAAATCCGGGGATATGTTCGGCTACACGATTCCGTACATGCTGTCCTTCATTCGGATTGATTTTGGAGAGTGGCAAATCATCGCCAGCTTGGTGCTTTTCCTTGCCGTGCTTTTCATCATGGCATACCGGACACAAACGGTATTCATCAATCCAGTTTTGGCCATCACAGGCTATCTGCTCATTGATTGCACGTTCAAGCGTGAAAACAAGGAGTATCAAGCGATGGTCATCACGCGAAAGCCAATTGATGTTGGAGACAAGCTCCGGCTAGAGAGGCTTTCCCACTATCTCTACATCAACGCGCGGCCTGCAACTGAAAAATCCGAAGGGACGACATGAGCACCAAGATAAAAAAGCAACTGAAGGAAATCAAAGCCGAGGACTTCAGCAAGTGGGATGCCAGTTTCTGGTTGATCAAAAAGAAGGCTTCTGGGAAAGAACCTTCCTACTCCGTGCTTCGTGTGGATATGGATGAGAAGCTGGAAGCACGCTTCAAGCGGTATCTGAAACAGCAGTTGCAAGGGAAGGACTTCCACCTCGCCGAGTACGACTACAACAACGCTGATGGAGATGATTCCTTATTTACCCTTGCAGCCAACACGACAGATTTCGTCAAGATTGAAGCGGCAATTGCTGCGGGCTTCGACAATCCGCTTGCTGCCAAATACGATGAACTTCTCAAGTCATGGGCTTACGTTATCCTGTTCGAAAAGGATGGAAAGAAGCTCTACGGCTGGCGGAAAGTAAGCGCCGATACGCAACCTCAAAAGGTCAACGCCAAGAACGCCGTGTTCTTCCAGAATCACAAGCTGATTGATCTGGACGACAAGGAAGTGTTCATGATCTATCCGCGCTACGATTTCTTCGTATATGACGGCACCACGTTTATCGCAGACAAACGCCAATTCGAGAGTTCCATGAATTTTCGAGAAGGTATGAAAGCGAACGGCGATGAAGTCTTGGCAGCTTTCGAAAAATTGGCCATCTTCGAAGGTGTCGAACTTATCAAGAAATTTGTCGGCACGAACCTCCATCACTTGCGCAAGCTCTCGTCTATTCGCAAGGCGGGCTACTACCAGCAGCCGGACTACATGAAGAAGCTGATTGCGGTCAGCAAGAAAGAGAAGTGGGAATTGAAGATCGTCAATGGAAAAATCGTTGTCGAGGAAGCAACCGTCGAGCTTTTGTTGAAGCTGCTGAACAATGATCGGCTGCGCTCTCCAATCAATAACGAAACATTTGATGCGGCGGCCAAAGCCCGCGTCAGTGGCGATAAGGTATCGGCGGCATGAGCAAACAAAAACTCGAACTCACCTGGATTGGCAAGGAAAAGCGGCCCAAGCTGGAGCCGCGCATCTTGCTGGAAGACCCGGAAAAATCCTACCACGCCAAGCATCGTGTGACCGAGAGCGACATCTTCGACAACCGATTGATCTTCGGCGATAACCTGCTGGCGTTGAAGGCGCTGGAGCAGGAGTTTTCGGGGCGTGTGAAGTGCATCTATATCGACCCACCCTACAACACTGGGCAGGCATTTATGCACTACGACGACGGGCTGGAGCATTCCATCTGGCTTTCGCTAATGAAGGAACGCTTTGAAATTCTGAGGCGACTGCTAACTACCGATGGAGTTCTGTTCTGCCAACTAAACGATGATGAGGCTGCCTACTGCAAAGTTCTCTTGGACGAGGTCTTCGGCAGAAACAACTTCATCAATCAGGTGAGTGTCAAAATGAAGCAGACAGCGGGCGCATCCGGCGGGGGCGAAGATAAGCGCCTAAAAAAGAACATTGAATACATTCTCATTTATTCCCTTGACAGAGACAGTGCCACCGGCTTTCAGAAGTTCAATGACGTGTACGACGAAGAGGATTTATTTGAAATTATTGACGAAATGGAAGAAAGTGGGAAAAGCTGGAAATACACAAGCGTTCTTCTGGACAAAGGGAGATTCATTGAGGAACGCATCGTATTGGACGGCTCAGGTGAGGACATTAGAGTCAAGAAGTATAAGGGCATTAAACGGACGACTATTAATGCGTTAGTGCGAGGCGGGGCAGAGCGGGAAGCTGCATACGCCGATAATTTTGAGTGGATTTTTTCAGACACGAATGCTCAGACGAGTATTCGAACACGAATAATGGATGATTTCGTCAGCCTCGCGGATGACGAATTGCTGGTAGCCGAATATACGCCCCGCTCAGGCAGAGACAAAGGCACTGTAGTTCAGCACTATTACATCAGCCCAACGATTCGTCGAGTTATCTGGCTAAAGGACACCGCTGAAAAACGGGGCCGAAGGATCGTAAAGCTTGAGAAAGCAGGGACCTATTGGGACGGATTTCCCCTTAACAACCTCACAAAAGAAGGGGGGGTTCAATTCCCAAACGGTAAGAAACCGGAATCGTTGATTCGAAAGATTCTCGAATTGGCGACAAATCCCGGCGACCTCGTTCTCGATTCCTTCGCCGGCTCCGGCACCACCGGCGCCGTCGCGCACAAAATGGGCCGGCGCTGGATCATGGTCGAGCTGGGCGAGCATTGCCACACCCATATCATCCCGCGCCTGAAAAAAGTCATCGACGGCGAGGATAAGGGCGGCGTCACCGAGGCGGCGGGATGGCAGGGCGGCGGCGGCTTTCGCTATTACAAACTCGCCCCCAGCCTGATCGTCAACGACCGCTGGGGCATGCCAATCATCAACCCCGACTACAACGCCGCCATGCTGGCCGAGGCGCTGGCCAAGCTGGAAGGCTTCACCTACGCCCCATCAGAGGCGCAATGGTGGCGGCACGGGCATTCCAGCGAGCGGGATTTTATTTACGTCACCACCCAAAACCTGTCGGCCGAGCAACTGCAAGCGCTGGCGGATGAAGTCGGCGGCGATCAAAGCCTGCTGGTGTGCTGCTCGGCCTTCCATGGTCTCACGGCAGCCCAGGCATCCGAACGCTGGCCAAACCTGACGCTGAAAAAAATCCCCAAAATGGTGCTGGCGCGTTGCGAATGGGGCCACGACGACTACAGCCTGAACGTGGCCAACCTGCCGATGGCGAACC
>ERZ650312.1577-NODE-1577-length-12752-cov-4.594786_pt1 | contig 12752 bp, 8 predicted proteins | sample MGYA00376248_ERZ650312 | MGnify/ENA primary metagenome ERZ650312 (study PRJEB26733, sample SAMN07839316) | wastewater metagenome | biome: urban; feature: wastewater treatment plant; material: waste water | place: USA: North Carolina | collected 2016-07-28 ... | reverse complement strand
TCAACTACCAAACCCTCACCCTGAGCTTTGTGCCCGATGTGGCAGCGGGCGTGGCGCGCATTGCCTGGCTGCCGCCGCTGGCGCAGTGGTCCGCACCCGAGAGCGTGCCCCTGGCCGAACCTGGCACCCCCTGCGGTGAATGGCAGCAGGCCCTGCAGCCGCAGTGGCCCGAAGACCTGCTGACGGGCTACGGCGCCCAGACCCCGCGTGCGCCGCTGCGGCTGCGCCTGGCCGGGCGCTACCCGGCGGCGTGTGGCGAGCGCCAGTGGTCGGTGGCCGTGGTGCCGCAACAATTCGCCGCGCGCGCCGTAGAAGGGATGTGGCGCGCTGTGGGGGGGCGCTTGAGCGGTCAGGTGCGTGAAGGCCGCGTGCCTGCGGGCCTGGCACCCGCCTTCAGCACCAGCTCGCCACCACTGGCCGAAGTGGTGCGCAACATCAACAAATTCAGCAACAACGTCATGACCCAGCAGCTCTTGCTCACCCTGGGGCGCGAGCAGGGCACGGGGGGCGACTTTGACAGCGCGCGCCAGGTGCTGCAACGCTGGTGGCACCAGCGCCTGGGCGCCCCCGCGCCGGTGGTGGACAACGGCGCGGGCCTGAGCCGCGAGGCGCGCATCACTGCCGCACAGCTGGGGCGCTTGCTGCAGCAGGCCTGGGCCCTGCCGGTGATGCCCGAGTTCATGGCCTCGCTGCCGATTGCCGGGGTGGATGGCACCTTGCGCCGCCAGCAAAGCCGCGCCACGGGTCGCGCCCACCTGAAAACCGGCAGCCTGCGCGACGTGATGGCGCAGGCCGGTTACGTCACCACCGCACCAGGCCGCCGCTGGGTGGTGGTGGCCCTGGTGAACCACCCCAATGCAGGCGCCGCCCGCCCGGTACTGCAGGCGCTGCTGGATTGGGTGGTGCTGGCCGAGGGCACCCCAGCCAGCGCCGTGCGAGCCGAGCGCCCAGAGCGGCTCACGCGCGCCAAACCGCCCTGACGCGCGTGCGCGCAGGCAGGCCGCTTGCGTCACAATCGCACGCCATGAACGTGCTCGATATTGCCCAGTACACCCACACCCTTGGCGCCCAGGCCAAGGCCGCTTCCACCCTGATGGCGAAGGCGCCCACCGCCACCAAAAACCAGGCGCTGCGGGCGCTGGCGCGGCTGCTGCGCGCCAACGTCGAGGCCCTGCAGGCGGACAACGCACTCGACCTGCAGCGCGCGCGCGCGGCCGGTTTGGCCGAGCCCATGGTGGACCGCCTCAAGCTCACCCCGGCGGTGCTCGAAACCTGCGCCCAGGGCTGCGAACAACTGGCCGCCATGCCCGACATCATGGGCGAGATCATCGGCCTCAAGCAGCAGCCCAGCGGCATCCGCGTGGGCCAGATGCGCGTGCCCATTGGCGTGTTCGGCATGATTTTTGAAAGCCGCCCCAACGTCACCATTGAAGCGGCCAGCCTGTCGATCAAAAGCGGCAACGCCTGCATCTTGCGCGGCGGCTCCGAGGCCATTGCCTCCAACCAGGCATTGGCACGGCTGGTGGCGCAGGCGCTGCGCGAGGCGGGCCTGCCCGAGCACGGCGTGCAAATGGTGGCCACCACCGACCGCGCCGCCGTGGGCTACCTGATTGCCATGCCAGAGTTTGTGGATGTGATCATTCCGCGCGGTGGCAAGGGCCTGATTGAGCGCATCAGTGCCGAGGCCAAGGTACCCGTCATCAAGCACTTGGATGGCAACTGCCACAGCTATGTCGATGACCCGTGTGATATGGAGCTGGCGCTGAAAGTGGTGGACAACGCCAAAACGCAAAAGTACAGCCCCTGCAACGCCACCGAAAGCCTGCTGGTGGCGCGCGCCGTGGCGCCCGAATTTTTGCCGCGCCTGGGCGCTGTGTATGCCGCCAAGGGCGTGCAAATGCGCTGCTGCCCCGAGGCCCTGGCGCTGCTGCACAGTGTGCCCGGTGCCGACGTGCGCGCCGCCACCGAGAGCGATTGGAGCGAGGAATACCTGGCCCCGGTGATCAGCGTGAAAGTGGTGGCGGGCGTGGACGAGGCCATTGCCCACATCAACCGCTATGGCAGCCACCACACCGACGCCATCCTCACCACCGACCACCGGCACGCCCAGCAGTTTTTGCGCGAGGTGGACTCCAGCAGCGTCATGGTCAACACCAGCACGCGTTTTGCCGATGGTTTCGAGTACGGCCTGGGGGCGGAAATTGGCATCAGCACCGACAAATTCCACGCCCGTGGCCCCGTGGGCATCGAGGGCCTGAGTTCGCTCAAGTACGTGGTGCTGGGCGAGGGCGAGGTGCGCGGCTGAAGCTGCGGTATTTTGCTCTCTTTTAAATAGCTGCTTGCGCTTGCCTGGTGTGGCTTAGAGGCCATTTTTTATGAAAATCATCATCCTCGGTGCAGGGCGCGTAGGCCAGAGCGTGGCGGCCAGCTTGGTGTCGGAGAAGAACGACATCACCGTCATTGATACCGATGCCCAGCGCCTGCGCGAGCTGGAGTCGCGCCTGGACTTGCGTGGTGTGGTGGGCAACGGCGTGGACCCCCAGGTGCTGGCCGAAGCGGGCGCGCGCGATACCGACTTGGTGATTGCCTGCGCCGCGCAGGACGAAACCAACCTGGTGTGCTGCAAGGTGGCGCAAAAGCTGTTTGGCGTGCCCACGCGCATTGCCCGCGTGCGCGCCAGCGGCTACGAAGACGGCAGCGATTTGCTGGGCCTCGATGGCTTTGCGGTCGATCACATCCTGTGCCCGGAAGACTCGCTGGTGCGCTACATCGCCAAACTGGTGGAGCACCCCGGCGCCTTGCAGGTGCGTGCCTTTGCCGGTGGGCGGGCCTGTTTGGTGTCGTGCCGTGCGCGCGTGGGGGCCCCGGCGGTGGGTTTGCAAATTGGTGCGCTGCGCCAGCAAATGCCCGACGTGCCGGTGCGTATGGTGGCCATTTACCGGCGTTTTGCCGACGAGCCCGACCGCTTCGTGCCCTGCGATGGCGCCACGCGCATTGAACCCGGCGACGAGGTGTTTGCCCTGGCTGCACGCGAGCGCATTCCCCAGGTGCTGGCAGCGCTGTCGCGCCCGGCAGGGCAGGCGGCGCGTCCGGTGCGCCGCATCATGATGTGCGGTGGCGGCCAGGTGAGTGAGCGCCTGGCGCGCTTGCTGGCGCAGCAGGGCGATGGCCTGCACATCAAAATCATCGAGTCCGAGCCCGAGCGCTGTGTGGCGCTGGCTTCGGTGCTGCCCCAAGAGGTGCTGGTGCTGCAAGGCGAGGCCTCGGACGAGGAATTGCTGGGCGAGGAGAGCATTGAAGAGGTGGACTTTTTCCTGGCCCTGTCAGACGATGATGAAGACAACATCATGTCCTGCCTGCTGGCCAAGCGCTTGGGCGCGCGCCGGGTGCTGGCGCTGATCCACCGCCACACCTATGCCGACCTGATGCACGGCACGCAAATTGATATTGCGCTCTCGCCTGCACAGGCCATGCTGGGCGAGCTGCTGGCCTATGTGCGCCAGGGCGATGTGCAGGCGGTGCACAGCCTGCGCCGGGGCGTGGCCGAGGCGCTGGAAATCGTGGCGCGCGGCGACCGCAAAAGCTCGCGCGTGATTGGCCGCCGCCTGGAAGACCTGCCTTTGCCGCCGGAGGTCCACATGGGCTTGATCATCCGGGGCTTGCCCGACGAAGAGGCACCGCCGCCGCCCATTGATGCCATCGTGCCGGTGCAGGCCGAGGAGCCTGAGGTGATCTTGCCGCGCAGCCACACGGTGATTGAAAGCGGTGACCACGTGGTGTTTTTTCTGCCGCACAAGCGCTTGGTGCGCGAGGTGGAAAAGCTCTTTCGCCCCAGTGCGACTTTTTTCTAAGGCCTTTGTTTCGCCACGCCATGCGCCGCATTTTTTTCTTCCTGGGGTCGCCGGGGCGGCGGGCCGAACGCAGCCTGGCCCTGACCGATTTGTTCCCCGTGCTGCGGGTGCTGGGCATGCTCATGTGCCTGTTCGCCGTGGCCATGCTGTTGCCACTGGGTGTGGCCTGGAGCCATGGCGAGGCCATTTGGCTGGTCTATCCCGTGGCCATGGTGCTGACGCTGGCCCTGGGCCTGGCCCTGTGGGGCAGCTTGCGCCGCTACAAAAAAGAGTTGCAGCCGCGCCATGGGGTGATTTTGGTCACCCTGGCGTGGGTGCTGTTGCCCCTCAGTGCCTCGCTGCCTTTGTGGCTGGCCATGCAGTACCTGGGGCGCCCCATCTCTTTCACCCACGCTTACTTTGAAGCTGTTTCGGGCCTGACGACCACCGGCGCGACGGTGCTGACGGGCTTGGATGCGCTGCCCTTGTCGGTGAACATGTGGCGTACGTTTTTGCAGTGGATGGGGGGCATGGGCATTCTGATCTTGGCCGTGGCCGTGCTGCCGTTGCTGGGCGTGGGGGGCAGCCAGCTTTTCAAGGCCGAAGCGGCAGGCCCGATCAAAGACACCAAGCTCACCCCGCGCATGACCGAAACCGCCAAGGGCCTGTGGGGCGTGTACGCGGTGTTTTCCGTGCTGTGTACGCTGGCTTTTTGGGCCGGGGGCATGGGCTTTGCCGATGCGGTGATGCACATGTTCACCACCGTCAGCCTGGGTGGGTTGTCTTCACACGATGCCAGCTTTGCCTATTTCGATTCACCTTTGCTGGAGGTGATTGCGGTGGCCTTCATGCTGGTGGCCAGCTGCAACTTCGCGCTGTACTTTATTGCGCTGCGCAAAGGCCACTGGCAGGGGTTTTGGCGTGACCCGGAAATGCACGCCACCATGGTGGCCCTGATCGGCGGGGGCCTGGTGGTGGCGCTGCTGTTGTGGGCCAAGGATGTGTACGAACCCCTGCAGGCGCTGCGCTATGGCATGTTCCATGTGGTGTCGGTTGCCACCACCACGGGCTACGCCACCACCGATTACCTGGCCTGGCCGGTGTTTGCGCCCGTGTTCATGCTGTTGCTGTCGGGCGTAGCCACCAGTGCGGGCTCTACCGGTGGTGGCATCAAGATGGTGCGTATGTTGATTTTGATCCAGCAGGCGCGCCGCGAAATGACGCGCCTGGTGCATCCGCGCGCCGTGCAGCCGGTGGTGCTGGGCGGGCGCGTGGTGGATAACCGCATGATTTTTTCTGTGCTGGCGTTCATGCTGGTGTACGGCGCCACGGTGATTGTGCTGAGCATGGTGCTGCTGCTGACCGACTTAGACCCCGTGAGCGCGTTTTCTGCCGTGCTGGCCAGTGTGCATTGCATGGGCCCGGGCCTGGGGGCGATTGGCCCTAGCTCCAACTACGCTGCGCTGTCGGACTTTCAGGTGTGGGTCTGTACCCTGGCCATGCTGCTCGGCCGGCTGGAGATTTTGAGCTTCATGGCGCTGCTGACGCCGGCTTTTTGGCGCCGCTAGGCCAGGGCGGTGCGGTAGGAGCGATGTCCGGTGCTGCCAGCCAGGGGCTAGGCAGGCTGGGCGGCAGGCCTTCCACTGGCGTCCACAGCCAGTCGGGGGCCAGGTCTTGGATGCGGCCTTCTGCCACCCAGGGGCTGCTGGGCGAGGCGCGGTAAAACACCTGTTCGCCGCGCACGCCCAGGCAGTCGCCGTTGCGTTCACTGCAGCGAAAGGTGTAAGCCTGCGCTGAATCAATGGGCGTGAGCGGCCACGCCGGGCGTTGTGGTGCGATGGAGGGCAAGACGTCTAAAAAGCGCATCACTTGGCGCAGTGACAGGTTGCAGGCGGCGCGCCAGCCGTCCAGCTCACGGTTGACGATCATGGCGGACGTGCCTTGTGCTGCGGCATACGGGCACAGCTCTTCGGTCCAGAAGTCGGCGTTGTCGTATTCGAGCTGGAACACGGCCTTGTTGGCTTGGACAAAGGGCGCGTAGTGGCGGCAGCCGTTGTTGCGGTAGCAGCTTTCGAGCACCAGCCAATCGAATGCCGGGGCCATGTCGGCAGCCATTTGCCAGCCGTTTTTCATGCTGATGGGCATACCGAGCTGGTGCGCCGTATCGGCCAGGGCGAGGTTGAAACGCACCTGGTCGGCACGCGTCAGGGGAAAGCCGGTGGCATGTTCGTAGCCATTGAGGTTGTCGGAGTCGATGCCATCACAGCCTTTGTCGCGGGCCATGGCGATGCGTGCCGCTAGCAGCGGCAGCAGCACGTCGGTGCGGCGAATGTCTAGCCAGTATTCGTTGGGCCAGCCGTTGTAGGCGCTGCCCAAGACTTCGGGGGGAAATTGCGCCGCATCGGCACGCCAAGTCTCCAGCGCGCCAAAGTTCACATAGCACAGCACCTTCAGGCCCCGGTTGTGCAGCGCGGTGATGGTGTCGGCCTTGGCGTCGAAGGCGTCCAGTTCCACCAGATCGGCCTCGCCGACCACGGCCAGCAAATCGGGCAGTTGCTTGGGCACGTTGGTGAAGATGATGGACAGCAGGCTGTTCGCCGGAGGCTGCCAACGTGTCGGCGTGGCTGCCGCGCACAGGCTGCCTGCCAGCCACAGCACGCACAGGGCGACCCAGCCGTGCAAGCGCAAAAGAGGGGTGGAAAGGAGGGCCATGGGCGCGAATATAAAGCGCTCATCCCTGTCCTTGAGCAGGGTGGTTGCAGCGGCACCCTACAATGGCCTGGCTTTATTTCTGCACGCTGCCATGGTTCCTCATCTCATTACTGCATTGACGGGTCCGATCAACGAATTGGAGCAGCGCATCCTGGACTCTATGCCTGCCATTGAGCGTTGGTTTCGCCTGGAGTGGATGGAACACACGCCGCCTTTTTACACGTCGGTGGATATCCGTAATGCCGGGTTCAAACTGGCGCCGGTAGATACCAATTTGTTCCCCGGGGGATGGAACAACCTGACGCCGGAGATGTTGCCACTGGCCGTGCAGGCAGCTATGGCGGCGATTGAAAAAATCTGCCCCGAGGCGCGCAACCTTCTCATCATTCCCGAGAACCACACGCGCAATACGTTTTATTGGGCCAATTTGGCGCAACTGGTGCGTATTTTCACCATGGCAGGTTTGCACGTGCGCATTGGCTCGATCAGCCCGGAGCTGCAAAAAGCCCAGCGCATTACCGTACCTGGTGGGGATGAAATCACCATCGAGCCTGCCATCCGCAGCAAGCGCCGCCTGGGGCTCAAGCACTTTGATCCCTGCACTATTTTGCTGAACAACGACCTCTCTGCAGGGGTTCCAGGCATTTTGGAAGACTTGCACGAGCAGTACCTCTTGCCACCGCTGCATGCGGGCTGGACAGTGCGACGCAAGAGCGTGCATTTCAAAAACTACGAAGAAGTTGCCAAGCGCTTTGGCAAGCTGCTGGGCATTGATCCGTGGCTGATCAACCCCTTGTTCACCCACTGTGGTGAGGTCGATTTTGCCCAGGGTGAGGGCATGGACTGCCTGCGCACCCAGGTGGATGCACTGTTGGCCAAGGTGCGGCGCAAGTACAAGGAATACGGCATCAATGAAAAGCCCTTTGTGGTCGTCAAGGCCGACAACGGCACTTACGGCATGGGTATCACCACCGTCCACGATGCCAAAGAGCTGGAAAACCTGGGGCGCAAGGGCCGCAACAAAATGGCGGTGATCAAAGATGGCCAGCAAGTGCATTCGGTGATCATCCAAGAAGGCGTGCGCACGCAAGAGCGCATGCACGAGGCCGTGGCCGAGCCGGTGGTGTACATGATGGATCGCTATGTGGTGGGGGGGTTTTATCGCATCCATGCCGAGCGTGGCGATGAAGAAAACCTGAATGCTCCAGGCGCTGCGTTTGTGCCCTTGGCGTTTGCGCAAAGCGGGCACCTGCCTCAGCCTGGTGCGCGCCCCGGTGCCAGTGCGCCTAACCGTTTCTATATGTATGGGGTGGTGGCGCGCTTGGCCATGCTGGCAGCCAGCTACGAGCTGGAAGCTACCGATCCCGAAGCTGAGGTCTACGACTGACACCAGGGTACGTTGCCCTGTGGCAACAGCTTGGCGCCTGTCGCTGCGCCCGGCCCCGTGCACGCGCACAATAGCGCTCCCGCAAACCACGGAACCCGCAGGGCCAAGTTGTGTGCAGAAACTGCACCACTGTGCCCGGGCAAGGCAGTGCAACACTCCAAATCCTCTCTGGGTGCGCTGACGCTGGGCGCCATCGGCGTCGTGTACGGCGACATTGGCACCAGCGTGCTGTATTCCGTCAAGGAAGTCTTTGGCTCGGGCCATGTGCCCTTCACGCAAGCCAATGTGTACGGCATTTTGTCGTTGCTGTTTTGGACACTGACTTTCATCGTGTCGCTCAAGTACGTGGTGCTGGTGCTGCGTGCAGACAACCACGGCGAGGGTGGCTTAGTGGCTATGCTGGCGCTGGCCTCACAGGCGGTGAAAGAGCGCCCACGCTTGCGCCAGGTGCTGCTGATGGTGGGTATTTTTGGTGCCTGCTTGTTTTATGGCGATGGCGTCATCACCCCGGCCATTACGGTGTTGGGGGCGGTGGAGGGCCTGGAGGTGGTGTCTCCAGGGTGGAGCGAGGCGGTCATTCCGCTCACCTTGCTCATCTTGCTGGGCCTGTTTGTGGTGCAAAAACACGGCACGGCCAGCATAGGGCGCTTTTTTGGCCCGGTGATGACCCTGTGGTTTGTCGTGATTGCCGCTCTGGGGGTGGTGCAAATTGCCAGTCACCCGGAAATTTTGTGGGCGTTGAGTCCTCATTACGCGCTCGATTTCATGGTGGCCAACCCCAAAGTCAGCTTCATTTTGTTGGGTGCGGTGGTGTTGTGCGTGACCGGTAGCGAAGCGCTGTATGCCGACATGGGTCATTTCGGTAAACAGCCTATTCGCCTGGCCTGGTTCAGTGTGGCGATGCCTGCGTTGACACTCAATTATTTTGGTCAGGGCGCCTTGTTGCTGGAAGACCCCCAAGCGGTCAAAAACCCGTTTTATATGTTGGCGCCAGATTGGGCGCTGGTGCCCTTGGTGTTGCTGGCTACGGCGGCTGCGGTGATTGCTTCGCAGGCCTTGATCACGGGGGCGTTCAGCGTCACCAAGCAGGTGATCCAGTTGGGCTACCTGCCACGCTTGCGCGTTGAGCACACCAATGTGCGGGAAACGGGACAAATCTATTTGCCCTTTGTGAATTGGAGTTTGTTCGTCGCCATTGTGTTGGCGGTGGTGCTGTTTCGCTCCTCTAGCAACTTGGCTGCGGCGTATGGCATTGCCGTGACGCTGGACATGCTCATCACCACCATCCTCACGTTTTTTGTGCTGCGTTACCACTGGCGCTATCCGTGGTGGCTGTGCTTGGGCGCGACGGGGTGTTTCTTTCTGGTGGATCTGGCATTTTTCAGCTCCAACATGCTCAAGCTGCTGCATGGGGGTTGGTTTCCGTTGGTGATTGCCGGTAGCGTGTTTGTTTTGATGGTCACGTGGAAGCGCGGGCGCGCTTTGTTGCACGACAAGCGCCAAAGCGAATCGATGGATTTGCGCGATTTCCTGACGGCTGTGTGGGCTAGTCCACCGGTGCGGGTCGAGGGTACGGCCGTGTTTTTGACGGCTGAGCCCGGGGTTGTGCCCAACGCGCTATTGCATAACCTCAAGCACAACAAGGTGCTGCACGCGCACAACTTGTTTGTCACTGTGCATCACCATGAAGTCCCCTGGATAGGCATGAACAAACGCCTGGAGATCGAACCTTTGGGGGGTGATTGCTGGCAAGTGACGGTGCACTATGGCTTCAAAAACGACCCCGATTTGCCGCGTGCTTTGCAGTTGATGCGTGGTCGGGGGTGTGAGTTGGAGCCCATGAGTACCAGCTATTTCTTATCGCGCGATGTTGTTACCCCGTCTTTGGCCAGCGGCATGGCACCTTGGCGTGAGAAGCTGTTTGCGCAGATGCACCACAACGCCAGCGGCGCTGCGGACTTCCTGCACTTGCCTAGCAATGCGGTGGTGGAGCTAGGCTCCAAGGTGGAAATTTGAACGTTTTTTGCCTTTTGGCCTTACCAGGCAAGCGTAAGCAGCTATGAAAAAGAAAGCAAAATCAAGCCCCTTGTGCTCTGGATAGTGGGATGCGTTTTTTTCAAGACCTGAGCTTGTCGGCCTGCACCGCAGGTTTTGTTGCCGTGCTGGTGGGCTTTACCAGTTCGGTAGCCATCGTGTTTCAGGCGGCACAGGCCTTTGGTGCCACGCCCGCCCACATCACCTCGTGGATGTGGGCCTTGGGCTTGGGCATGGGGCTGTGTTCGCTCGTGCCTTCACTGCTGCTGCGCCAGCCTGTCATCGTGGCCTGGTCTACCCCCGGGGCCGCAGTGCTGGCCTCGGCAGGGCTCGTCGGGGGCTTTTCGATGGCCGAGGCTGTGGGGGCGTTCATGGCATGTGCTGCGCTGATCACCTTGGTGGGGGTCACCGGGTGGTTTGAGCGCATCATGGATCGGATTCCGGGAGAAATTGCCGCAGCCTTGTTGGCGGGTGTGTTGGCTCGTTTTGGTTTAGAGGCTTTTGGGGCGGCGACCACGGCCCTGCCGTTGGTGTTTTGGATGTTGACCACATACCTGCTGGTGCGTCGCAGGGCCCCCCGCTATGCCGTGGTGGCGACTTTGGCTGTGGGCGTGCTGTACGTGGCGTGGCAGGGGCAGATGCAATGGTCTGCTGTGCAATTCGAGCTGGCCCGGCCTGTCTTCGTAGCCCCCCAGTTCAGTGGGGCAGCTTTTGTCAGTTTGGCGTTGCCACTGTTTGTTGTCACCATGGCATCGCAGAACCTGCCAGGTGTGGCGGTCATGCGCGCCACGGGTTATGCCTTGCCTGTCTCGCGCTTGTTGACCATGACGGGCGTGGCCACACTGGTACTGGCACCCTTTGGTGCTTTTGCACTGAACTTCAGCGCCATCACTGCAGCTATTTGCATGGGGCCTGAAGCGCATGAAGATAAGGCACGTCGCTATACCGCTGCCGCTGCGTGTGGGCTGATCTATATCGTGATTGGTCTTTTTGGGGCGGTCATTACCGGCTTGCTCACTGCGTTCCCGCGTGAGCTGGTGGTGGTCATTGCTGGTTTGGCCTTGTTGGGTGCGGTGGCCAATGGTTTGGCAACTGCGTTGCACACTGAAGGGCGCCGCGAGGCGGCGCTGATCACTTTTCTTGTCACCCTCAGCGGGGTGGTGGTTGCCGGTGTGGGTTCTGCCTTCTGGGGCGTGCTCGCCGGCAGCGCTGCGCTGTTTGTGCAACAGTACGGGCGCGATCGTTGATCTTATTTTGGAGCTGTTGTCATGCATTTTCTCGTCGTTGCTGATCCGTTGGAGTCTTTCAAAATCGCCAAGGACAGCACGTTCGCCATGCTGCGCGAGGCACAGCAGCGCGGCCATCGCTTGCCTGCCTGCACACCCCAGGCTTTGTCGTGGCGCCAGGGCGGGCGGGTGCAGGCATATGTGCGTGATATTGCTTTAACAGGCCAAGCGACAGACTGGTTTGCCGTTCAGGCCGAGCGCGTGGCCGTGTTGGCGGAGTTTGATGCCGTGCTGATGCGCAAAGACCCACCTTTCGACAGCGAGTATTTCTACGCCACCCATTTGCTGGAGCAGGCCGAGCGCGAGGGGGCTCGGGTGTTCAACCGCCCGCGTGCGCTGCGCGATCACCCGGAAAAGCTGTCGGTGATGGAGTTTCCGCAGTTCTTGGGGCCTACGTTGGTGACCCGCAGCAGCCAAGAGATTCGCCAGTTCCACGCAGAGCATGGCGACATCATCCTTAAACCATTAGATGGCATGGGCGGTATGGGGGTGTTCCGTGTAGGCCCGGACGGTTTGAATTTGGGCAGCATCATCGAAACGCTCAACCGCGATGGCGCGCAGAGTGTGATGGTGCAGAAGTTCTTGCCAGCCATCGCCCAAGGTGACAAGCGCGTGCTGATTGTCGGTGGGCGCCCCGTGCCGTTTTGCCTGGCGCGTATTCCCCAGGGCAATGAAGTGCGGGGCAACCTCGCCGCCGGTGGCAAGGGCGTGGCGCAACCTTTGTCGGCCCGCGATCAAGAAATTGGCGAGGCTTTGGGCGCGGTACTGCAGCAGCGGGGCTTGTTGCTTGCCGGGGTGGATGTGATTGGCGACTGCATCACGGAGATCAACGTCACCAGCCCCACGTGCTTCCAGGAAATCCACGAGCAGACGGGCTGTGACGTAGCGGCTTTGTTCATCGACGCTTTGGAGGCTGCGCTGCAAAAACGGTGATTTTTCTTCGCCGTGTCGATTTTTTGTGCTACATTTGCGCCTCTTCGCGATTTGGGGCTTCTTTGGAGGCTGTTGGTTGCGAAGTGTTGAGAAAGTTTGGTTTTTTGCTTTTTCCGCTTCAAAGTTGTGTTAAAGTAGAGGGCTTCGCTGATAAAGCTGCTTGCAGCAAGTTGGTGAAAAAACTTTCGGTCTTGTTTGTAATCGAGTAAAAATTCGGTATATAATTCAAGGCTTCGCTAACAACAAGCTGCTTGCAGTAAGTTGAAAGCAAAACAAAAAAGTTTTTCAGTTCTTAAAAAACTGTGCTACAATTCAAGGCTTCGCTGATCACAGCAAGTCTGCAAAGAAAGAAGAAATTCACTTTGCGCGGTACGTTAAAAACATACAGCCGATAAGCGTGGGCGTTTGATGGTTTTGAGACCATAGTTCTTCGGAACAAACAAACGCTCATGAGAAAAGAAGTGAAGTTCACTTCAATTCCGTTTTATGAGTGAAAGTCGAAAGACTTTAAATTTTCAAGATCGAACTGTAGAGTTTGATCCTGGCTCAGATTGAACGCTGGCGGCATGC
>ERZ650312.1576-NODE-1576-length-12759-cov-3.825173_pt1 | contig 12759 bp, 10 predicted proteins | sample MGYA00376248_ERZ650312 | MGnify/ENA primary metagenome ERZ650312 (study PRJEB26733, sample SAMN07839316) | wastewater metagenome | biome: urban; feature: wastewater treatment plant; material: waste water | place: USA: North Carolina | collected 2016-07-28 ... | reverse complement strand
AGCAGCTTGGTCACCCGTTCGCAGTCGGCCACGACCGCGTCCTGCGCCATGCCGTCGGGCTTGAGCACGTTGATGTGCAGGTTGCCGTCGCCGATATGGCCGAACCAGATCACCTCGAAGTCCGGGTAGTTGTCGCCGACGATGCGGTCGATGTCGTGCAGGAAGGCCGGCACCTGGCCGACGGTGACCGAGATGTCGTTCTTGTACGGCGTCCAGTGGCTGATGGTCTCGGAGATGTACTCGCGCAGCTTCCACAGGTTCTCCAGCTGCTGCTGGCTCTGGCTCATCACGCCGTCCAGCACCCAGCCCTGCTCGACGCAGTGCTCGAAGGTCTCCAGGGCCTGGTTGGCCACTTCCTCGGTGCTCGCCTCGAACTCCAGCAGCGCGTAGAACGGGCAATCGGTGTCGAAGGCCGGCGGCACATCGCCACGGGCCAGGATCTTGGCCAGGGCCTTGTCGGAGAAGAACTCGAAGGCGGTCAGGTCCAGCTTGCCCTGGAAGGCGTGCAGTACCGGCATGATCGAGTCGAAGTCCGGGGTGCCGATGACCATCGCGGTGAGGTTCTTCGGCGCGCGCTCCAGGCGCATGGTGGCTTCCACGACGAAGCCGAGCGTACCCTCGGCGCCGATGAACAGCTGGCGCATGTCATAGCCGGTGGCGTTCTTGATCAGGTCACGGTTCAGCTCCAGCAGCTCGCCGGTGCCGGTGACCACTTTCAGGCCGGCCACCCAGTTGCGGGTCATGCCGTAGCGGATCACCTTGATGCCGCCGGCATTGGTGCCGATGTTGCCGCCCAGCTGGCTGGAGCCGCTGGAGGCGAAGTCCACCGGGTAGTACAGGCCCTGATCCTCGGCGTACTGCTGCAGCTGCTTGGTCACCACGCCCGGCTGGCACACCACGGTGCGGTCGTACTCGTTGAAGGCGAGGATCTGGTTCATGTAGTCGAACGCGACGACCACTTCCCCGTTGGCCGCCACGGCGGCGGCGGACAGGCCGGTACGGCCGCCGGAGGGCACCAGGGCGATCTTGTGCTGGTTGGCCCAGCGCACGATGGCCTGCACCTGCTCGATGGTCTTGGGGAAGACGATGGCGGTCGGTGCCGGGGCGAAGTGCTTGGTCCAATCCTTGCCGTAGGCGTTGAGAGAATCGGCATCGGTCAGCACCTTGCCGGGCTCCACCAGGGTCTTCAGCTCGTCGATCAGGGCAGGATTGGTCATCTGGGAACTCTCAAACGATTCATGGTCACCCTGAGAACGCTTCATCGGTCAGGGGTGGGCGTTTCGCGGGGTGCATATGCTAGCATACGCACCCCGTCAATCGTGCCCCCGAGCCGATCCGCGGGGTCGGCCATGGCCGATTTCCTGACACTTTTTGTGGGACCACAGGTACTCCGATGAGCAAGACCTCTCTCGACAAGAGCAAGATCAAGTTCCTTCTGCTGGAAGGCGTGCACCAGAACGCCGTCGACACCCTGAAGGCCGCTGGCTACACCAACATCGAGTACCTCAAGGGCGCCCTGTCCGACGAAGAGCTGAAGGCCAAGATCGCCGATGCCCACTTCGTTGGCATCCGTTCGCGTACCCAGCTGACCGCCGAGGTGTTCGACTGCGCCAAGAAGCTGGTCGCCGTCGGCTGCTTCTGCATCGGCACCAACCAGGTCGACCTGAACGCTGCCCGCGAGCGCGGTATCGCCGTGTTCAACGCGCCCTATTCCAACACCCGTTCGGTGGCCGAACTGGTGCTGGCCGAGGCCATCCTGCTGCTGCGCGGCATTCCGGAAAAGAACGCCTCCTGCCACCGCGGCGGCTGGATCAAGTCGGCGGCCAACTCCTTCGAGATCCGCGGCAAGAAGCTCGGCATCGTCGGTTACGGCTCCATCGGCACCCAGCTGTCGGTACTGGCCGAAGCGCTGGGCATGCAGGTGTTCTTCTACGACACCGTGACCAAGCTGCCGCTGGGCAACGCCACGCAGATCGGCAACCTGCACGAGCTGCTGGGCCTGTGCGACATCGTGTCGCTGCACGTGCCGGAGCTGCCGTCCACCCAGTGGATGATCGGCGAGAAGGAAATCCGCGCCATGAAGAAGGGCGGCATCCTGATCAACGCCGCGCGCGGCACCGTGGTCGAGCTGGACCACCTGGCCGCCGCGATCAAGGACGAGCACCTGATCGGCGCCGCCATCGACGTGTTCCCGGTCGAGCCGAAGTCCAACGACGAAGAGTTCGAAAGCCCGCTGCGCGGCCTGGATCGCGTGATCCTGACCCCGCACATCGGCGGCTCCACCGCCGAGGCGCAGGCCAACATCGGCCTGGAAGTGGCCGAGAAGCTGGTCAAGTACAGCGACAACGGTACTTCGGTGTCTTCCGTGAACTTCCCGGAAGTCGCCCTGCCGGCGCACCCGGGCAAGCACCGCCTGCTGCACATCCACCAGAACGTGCCGGGCGTGATGAGCGAGATCAACAAGGTGTTCGCCGACAACGGCATCAACATCTCCGGCCAGTTCCTGCAGACCAACGACAAGGTCGGCTACGTGGTGATCGACGTGGACAAGGAGTACTCCGACCTGGCGTTGGAGAAGCTGCAGCACGTCACCGGCACCATCCGCAGCCGCGTTCTGTTCTAAGAGCGTTTCGCTGCAACGAAAAAGGGAGGCCTCGGCCTCCCTTTTTTCATGTCCGGCGTTTCAGCACCGTAGCCCGGATCGCATCCCGTTCAGCGCACGGTCAGCACGAAATTGATGCGGGTCAGCCACTCGGCTTCCTGCTCGAAGTCGGCCTGGGTCAGCGGGTTGGCGGCCAGCCAGCCGTCCGGGAAGGTCAGGTCGAGGCTCTGCGGGCCGGCCTTGAGCTGCACCTTGGGCATTTCCTGGGTGCCGCGGATGTGGTGGAAGAGGATGGCGAAGCGCAGCAGCACGCACAGGCGCAGCAGCTGCACGCCGTCGTCGCCGAACTCGGCGAAGCGGTCCTTGGGGATGTTGCGCCGGTGGCCGCGCACCAGCAGGGCCAGCATCAGCTGGTCGCGGCGGGAGAAGCCGGACAGGTCCGAGTGCTCGATCAGGTAGGCTCCATGCTTGTGGTACTGGTAGTGGGCGATGTCCAGACCGATCTCGTGGACCCGCGCGCCCCACTGCAGCAGGTCGCTGTGCCAGTCCTGGTCCAGCTGCCAGGCGTCGGCGACCTTTTCCAGCGCCTGCAAGGCCTTGGCCTCGACCCGCGCGGCCTGCTGCAGGTCGACGTGGTAGCGCTCCATCAGCGCACCCAGGGTGCGCTCGCGCACGTCCTCGTGGTGGTGGCGGCCGAGCAGGTCGTAGAGCACACCCTCGCGCAGCGCGCCTTCGGAATGATCCATGCGTTGCAGGTCGAGGGCGTCGAAGATGGCCTCGGCGATGGCCAGGCCGGCCGGGAAGATCTGCCGGCGGTCGGGCTTGATGCCGTCGATCTCCAGCTTGTCCACCTCGCCCAGCTTGAACACCTTGCGCTTCAGCCAGGCCAGGCCCTCGGGGTTGATCTCGCCGTTGCCCAGGCCGCCAGCCTTGATCGCCAGGCCCACGGCACGAATGGTCCCTGAGGCGCCGACCGATTCCTGCCAGCCCAGGCGCTGCAGGCCCTGTTCGATGCTCATCAGCTCCAGGCGTGCGGCGGTGTAGGCCTGGGCATAGCGCGCCGGGGTGATCTTGCCGTCACGGAAGTAGCGCTGGGTGTAGCTGACGCAGCCCATCTGCAGGCTCTCGCGCAGCAGTGGCTCGAAGCGCTGGCCGACGATGAACTCGGTGCTGCCGCCGCCGATGTCGACGACCAGGCGCTTGCCGGGGGTGTCGGCGATGCTGTGCGACACGCCCAGGTAGATCAGGCGCGCTTCCTCGCGGCCGGAGATCACTTCCACCTGGTGGCCCAGCAGCTCGTTGGCGCGGCGGATGAACTCGGCGCGGTTGCGCGCCTCGCGCAGGGCATTGGTGCCGACGATGCGCACGGCGCCCTGCGGCAGGCCCTGGATCAGCTGGCCAAAACGACGCAGGCAGTCCAGGCCGCGCTGCATGGCCTCCTCGCTGAGTTGGCGTTCCTCATCCAGGCCAGCGGCCAGCTGGACCTTCTCGCCGAGCCGCTCGAGGATGCGGATCTCGCCGTGGTCGGCCTTGGCCAGCACCATGTGGAAGCTGTTGGAGCCCAGGTCGATGGCGGCGATCAGGGGGAACTGTTTGGCGGTAGTGGGCATGCAATCGGGTCCCTTGGCAAAACATCGGCCCTCTCGCTGCTCGAGCGGCCACCTCAATGGTTGCATGTTAACCGGCGATGGCCGGGTTGCCGTAGTCTTTCATCGGCACTATCAAAAGCATTGATAGTCAAGCTCAATGGCCAGCGGCTTTCAGCATGGGCGGATGCGGGCTATGATGGCGCCACTTTTTTGCTTCCGAGTCACGGAGACTGTACATGAGCGACTTCATCACCAACGTCAGCGATGCCAGCTTCGAAGCCGACGTGATCAAGGCCGATGGCCCGGTTCTGGTCGACTACTGGGCCGAGTGGTGCGGCCCGTGCAAGATGATCGCCCCGGTACTGGACGAGATTGCCCAGACCTATGCCGGCAAGCTGAAGGTCTGCAAGCTGAACATCGACGAGAACCAGGAAACCCCGCCGAAGTACGGCGTGCGTGGCATCCCGACCCTGATGCTGTTCAAGAACGGCAACGTCGAGGCCACCAAGGTCGGCGCCCTGTCCAAGTCGCAGCTGGCGGCCTTCCTCGACGCCAACATCTAAGGCGTCATGCAAAAAGCCCCGCACAGTGCGGGGCTTTTTTCTGGGCGCAGGCTGGACGTCGCGCCAAACCCGGTGTTACATTCGGGCCTGCAGCGGGTTCCCCGTTGCCCCTCAAGCCGTCGCCGACGCACCCTCCCCGATAATATCGAGCGATCCAGTCGCCTTCTCCGCGGCGCGGCCTGTAAAGCCCAGTGCTTTCCTTCCCTTCCTCATAATCATGTCATTCCTATGAATCTGACCGAACTCAAGCAAAAGCCGATTGCCGAACTGCTGGACATGGCCGACCAGGCTGGTCTGGAAAACATGGCCCGTTCGCGCAAGCAGGACATCATCTTCGCCCTGCTGAAAAAGCACGCGAAAAGCGGCGAAGAGATCTCCGGCGACGGCGTGCTGGAGATTCTCCAGGACGGCTTCGGCTTCCTGCGCAGCGCGGACTCCTCCTACCTGGCCGGCCCGGACGACATCTACGTCTCGCCCAGCCAGATCCGCCGCTTCAACCTGCGTACCGGTGACACCATCGTCGGCAAGATCCGCCCGCCGAAAGAAGGCGAGCGTTACTTCGCCCTGCTCAAGGTCGACACGATCAACTTCGACCGCCCGGAAAACGCCAAGAACAAGATCCTGTTCGAGAACCTGACGCCGCTGTTCCCGACCAAGCGCCTGGTCATGGAAGCCGGTAATGGCTCCACCGAGGACATCACCGGCCGCGTGATCGACCTCTGCGCGCCGATCGGCAAGGGCCAGCGCGGCCTGATCGTCGCCCCGCCGAAAGCGGGCAAGACCATCATGCTGCAGAACATCGCGGCCAACATCACCCGCAACAACCCCGAGTGCTACCTGATCGTCCTGCTGATCGACGAGCGCCCGGAAGAAGTGACCGAGATGCAGCGCACCGTGCGCGGCGAAGTGGTCGCCTCGACCTTCGACGAGCCGCCGACCCGCCACGTGCAGGTCGCCGAGATGGTGATCGAGAAGGCCAAGCGCCTGGTCGAGCACAAGAAGGACGTGGTCATCCTGCTCGACTCCATCACCCGTCTGGCGCGTGCCTACAACACCGTGATCCCGAGCTCCGGCAAGGTGCTGACCGGTGGTGTCGATGCCAACGCCCTGCAGAAGCCGAAGCGTTTCTTCGGTGCCGCCCGCAACATCGAGGAAGGCGGCTCGCTGACCATCCTCGCCACCGCGCTGATCGACACCGGCTCGCGCATGGACGAAGTGATCTACGAAGAATTCAAGGGCACCGGCAACTCCGAAATCCACCTCGACCGCCGCATGGCCGAGAAGCGGATGTACCCGGCGGTCAACGTCAACCGCTCCGGCACCCGTCGCGAAGAGCTGCTGCTCAAGCCCGACGTGCTGCAGAAGATGTGGGTGCTGCGCAAGCTGTGCTACCCGATGGACGACCTCGAAGCGATGGAGTTCCTGCTCGACAAGGTCAAATCGACCAAGGGCAATGCCGAATTCTTCGACGCCATGCGCCGCGGTTGAGGCGAGCGCACCAGCATCCATCAAACAACTTGCAAGCCTGTGACTTTTTGAGCATAATCGCGGGCTTCCCAGATCGGCCACATCCGCCGGTCGCTCGTTTAAAGGACAAAAGATGAAAGCCGATATTCACCCGAAGTACAAAGAAGTGGCCGTGACCTGCTCCTGCGGTCACACCTTCACGACCAAGTCGACCATGGCCAAGGATGCCTTCCACGTTGAAGTCTGCTCCCTGTGCCACCCGTTCTACACCGGCAAGCAGAAGATCGTCGACACCGCCGGCCGCGTCGAGAAGTTCAACCAGAAGTTCGGCGCCATGCGCGGCAAGGCGACCGCCTGATCGGCTTGATTTTCGCCATCGCGAAAGGCAGCCCGAGGGCTGCCTTTTTCTTTTGCCGACGACATGCCTGACCTTCTCGCCCTGATCCGTCGCGGCATCCGCCTTCCCCCGTCGGGCTGGATGCTCGCTGCCATGCTGGCTTTCTACGTGCTGGCCGGCCTTTTCGGCCGCGACCCGTGGAAGGGCGAAGACGCTGTGCACATCGGCACCGCGTGGCACATGCTGCACTACGGCGACTGGCTGTCGCCCGACCTGGCCGGCCGCGCCTTTCACGAACCGCCGCTCTACTACTGGAGCGCCGCGCTGACCGGCAAGATCTTCGGCTGGCTGCTGCCCCTGCACGAAGCAATGCGCATCGCCAGCGGCATCTGGGTCACGCTGGCCCTGATGGGGCTCTATTACGCCAGCCGCGAACTCTACGGCGACGATTCAGCGGCGGCCAGCCCGATGCTGCTCGCCGGCTGTGCCGGCCTGATCTTCCACGCCCACGATGCACAACCCATGCTCATCGCCCTGGCCGCCTACAGCGGGGGGCTCGGCGCGCTCGCTGCCATCGGCCGCAAGCCACGGCTGACCGGCATCTTCTACGGCCTGGCGCTGGCGGCCTGCCTGCTCGGCACCGGCATCGCCCCGAGCCTGCCGCTCCTCGCCATTGCGCCTGTCGCCTGGTGGCTGTCGCCTGATCGCCCGAAAGCCCTGCACACCCTGCTCATCGGCCTGGGTATCGCGGCTGTGCTGATCCTGCCCTGGCCCATGCTGCTGCTCAGCCTGGAACCCGCCCGTTTCCACGGCTGGCTGGCCACCGAACTGGCGCCCTTGAATACGCCATTTTCGTTCAGCGGACTCGGCCGCTTCATCGGCATGATGCCGTGGTTCGCCTTCCCGGCCATGCCGCTCGCTGCCTGGACACTGTGGCTGCGCCGCAGGCAACTGAAGACACCGCAGGTTTTGCTGCCGCTGGCCTTCCTCGGCATCACGCTACTCCTGCTGGCCTGGGCTTACCGGCCGCGCGAAATTCCCTCGCTGTTGCTGCTGCCGACGCTGGCCCTGCTCGCCACGCCAGGCGCCCTGGCCTTGCGGCGCGGCGCCGCCAGCGCGTTCGACTGGTTCGCCATGACCACCTTCAGCCTGTTCGCCCTCGTGGTGTGGATCGGCTGGTCAGCCGGCGTTCTCGGCTGGCCGGCCAAACTCGCCGAGCGCACGCAGATCCTGCGCCCCGGCTTCGTCGGCGAACTGAACATCGTTGCCGTCGCCCTTGCGCTGGCCGCCAGCGCCTGGTGGCTGTGGCTGATCGTCACCGCCCCGCGTTCGCCCTACCGCAGCCTGACGCACTGGACCTTCGGCTTCACGATGCTGTGGCTGCTGGCGACCAGCCTGGTGCTCCCCTGGTTCGACTACGGCAAGACCTATCGCCCTGTCGCCCAGGCCATTGCCCAGGCCCTGCCGGCCGATCATGGCTGCCTGGCCGAGCGCGGCCTGAGCGACACGCAACTGGCATCGCTGTCCTACTTCGTCGAAATCGAACCGGTGGCCGAAGATTCCAAGGCCGGCCAGGCCTGCAACTGGTTGCTGGTCGTCGGCGATACCCGCCGCGAACTGGCGCCGCCCAGCAGCCGCTGGAACAAGGTCTGGGAGGGCAACCGCCCCGGCGACCGCAGGGAAAAATTCCGCCTCTACCGGCGCTGAAGCTTGCGATCACCAACCGGTAATCGCAAGCGGCCGGAGGGCGTTCAGCCCTTCAGGAAATGTTCCCGGTAATACTTGAGTTCGTCGATGGACTCGTAGATGTCGGCCAGCGCCGTGTGCTTGCTCTTCTTCTTGAAGCCCTTGTAGATCTCGGGCTGCCAGCGCTTGCACAGTTCCTTGAGGGTGCTGACGTCGAGGTTGCGGTAGTGGAAGAAGGCTTCCAGGGTCGGCATGTAGCGCGCCATGAAGCGGCGGTCCTGGCCGATGGAATTGCCGCACATCGGCGAATGGCCGGCCAGCGAGTACTTCTTCAGGAATTCCAGCGCTGCCGCCTCGACGGCAGCCTCGTCCACGGTCGACGCCTTGACCTTGTCGATCAACCCCGAACGGCCATGGGTCTTCTGGTTCCAGTCGTCCATGGCAGCCAGGGTGGCATCGGATTGGTGCACCACCCAGGCCGGTGATTCGGCGACCATTTCCAGTTCCGAATTGGTGACCACCATGGCCATCTCGATGATGCGGTCGCCATCCGGGTTCAAGCCCGTCATTTCCATGTCCAGCCAGACGAGGTTGTTTGCATTGCCTGCCATATAATTGCCCGATTACTTGAAAACCCCGATTTTCGCACAGCTTCCACCGACCTTCGTGACGCAAAACTTCACCCTGCTCTTCCTGTTCTTCTTCGCACTGACCCTGGGCATCCGCCTGTGGCTCAAGCTGCGCCACATCCGCTTCGTCGCCGCCCATCGCGCCGCCGTGCCGCCCGAGTTTGCCGAGCGCGTGACGCTGGAAACCCACCAGAAGGCGGCTGACTACACCGTCGACCGCAGCAAGACCGCCGTCGCGGGCACCGTCATCGACGCCGCCCTGCTCCTCGCCTTCACGCTGGGCGGGGGCCTGGCCGGCCTGCACGACTTCTGGGCCGCGCGCCTCGATGGCCTGTTCTACGGCCTGGCGATGATCTTCAGCCTGATGCTGATTTCCGGCCTGGTCGACCTGCCCCTGTCGCTCTACAGCCAGTTCGTCATCGAGGCCCGTCACGGCTTCAATCGCATGACGCTCGGCCTGTTCATCGGCGACCTGATCAAGCAGACGCTGCTCGGCTTGCTCATCGGCGCCCCGGTCATCCTCGCCGTGCTGTGGCTGATGGGGGCCATGGGCGACTTCTGGTGGCTCTACGTCTGGCTGTTCTGGTCGGGCTTCAACCTGCTGCTGATGTTCGTCTATCCGACCTGGATCGCGCCGCTGTTCAACAAATTCTCGCCGCTCGACGAGGGTGAGATGAAATCGCGCGTCGAAGCCCTGCTCGCCCGGTGCGGCTTCCGCTCCTCCGGCCTGTTCGTGATGGATGGCTCGAAGCGCTCCAGCCACGGCAACGCCTACTTCACCGGCTTCGGCGACAACAAGCGCATCGTCTTCTTCGACACCCTGCTCACCCGCCTCGACCCGCCCGAAGTCGAAGCCGTGCTCGCCCACGAACTCGGCCATTTCCGCCGCAAGCATGTCGCCAAGCGCATGGCCATGCTGTTCGCCGGCTCGCTGGCCTTCCTCTGGCTGCTCGGCCAGTTGATCGATGCGCCGTGGTTCTACGCCGGTCTCGGCGTTGATGCACAAAATACCGCGCTGGCGCTGATCCTCTTCTTCCTGGTCATGCCGGTGTTCACCTTCCCGCTCACCCCGCTGATGAGCCACCTCTCACGCCGCCATGAATTCGAGGCCGATGCCTACGCCGCCGAGCACGCCGCGGCCAGCGACCTGATCCAGGCCCTGGTCAAGCTGTATCGCGACAATGCCTCGACGCTGACGCCCGATCCGCTGCATTCACTGTTCTACGACTCGCACCCGCCGGCCGCCCAGCGCATCGCCCACCTCCAGTTGCAGGGGGCAAGAGGCTGATGGAAGGCCGGGTCATCGCCGCCCACGGCCGGCAATACGTGGTCGAACTGGCCGACGGCACGCTGCTGCCCTGCTTCCCGCGCGGCAAGAAGAGCGAGATCGCCTGTGGCGACCGTGTGGACATCATGCGCACATCCGACGACCAAGGGGTGGTCGAAGCCATTCAGCCGCGCGTCAGCCTGCTCTACCGCTCCAACGAAATCCGCCAGAAGCTGATCGCCGCCAACGTCGACCAGCTTGTCATCGTCGTCGCCACCGAACCGGCCTTTTCCGACGAACTGGTCGCCCGCGCGCTGCTCGCTGCCGAAAGCGAGGAAATCGCCCCGCTGATCGTGCTCAACAAGTGCGACCTCGCCGACAAGCTGCCTGCCGCCCGCCAGCGCCTGGCCACCCTGGCCGGGCTCGGCTATCCGATCCTCGAACTATCGGCCCGCGACCATGCCGAAGACCTGCGTCCCTGGCTGGCCGGCAAGACCAGCGTACTGGTCGGCCAGTCCGGCATGGGCAAATCGACGCTGGTCAATGCGCTGATTCCGGAAGCCAATGCGGCGACGCGGGAAATCTCGCTGGCTCTCGATTCCGGCAAGCACACCACCACGCACGCAACGCTTTACCATCTGGATGCCAACAGCGACCTGATCGACTCGCCCGGCCTGCAGGAGTTCGGCCTGGGCCACCTCGACCGCCAGGAGATCGAAATCGCCTTCCGCGAATTCCGTCCCTTCCTCGGCCAGTGCCGCTTCCGCGACTGCCGGCACGACCGCGAGCCGGGCTGCGCGCTGCGTGCTGCCGTCGAGGCGGGAACGATCGACCCCGGGCGCTTTGCCAGCTATCACCGCATCGTCGGCAACCGGCGCGACGGCTGAGCCAAAGCCATGGGCATAACAAAAATGCAAAGTTGGCAATATTTGTTTGAGGCGGTGATAATTCCCGCAAAGTCGCCACCAACGGGCGATCTCACCTAGCCCATGGATGCCCGCCAACCGACCATCTTGATCGTCGACGACACGCCGGAGAACCTCAGCGTTCTGGGCGAGTTACTGCAACCGACCTTCCGCGTGCGGGCAGCCAATTCCGGGCGGCGTGCCCTGCAGATCGCGCGGGCCGAGCCAACGCCCGACCTCATCCTGCTCGACGTGATGATGCCGGAGATGGATGGCTACCAGGTGCTGGCCGAGCTGAAAGCCGCCGACAGAACACGCCGGATTCCGGTCATCTTCGTTACCGCCATGGATGGCACTGACGATGAAGAGCGCGGCCTCGACATGGGAGCGGTCGATTACATCACCAAGCCGATCCGGCCGAGCATCGTGCTCGCCCGGGTGCGCACCCAGCTTGAACTGAAGGCGGCACGCGACATCCTCAGCGACCAGAATGCCTTCCTGGAAAGCGAAGTCGCCCGCCGGATGCATGAGAACCAGCTGATCCAGCAGGTCAGCATCCATGCCCTGGCCCGCCTGGCCGAAACGCGCGACCCGGAAACCGGCAAGCACCTGCACCGCACGCAGGAATACGTGCGCACCCTGGCCGAGGGGCTGCGCAGCCACCCGCGCTTTGCCCATTATCTCGACCAGAAGACCATCGATGCCCTGGTCCAGTCCGCGCCGCTGCACGACATCGGCAAGGTCGGCATTCCCGACCACGTCCTGCTCAAGCCGGGCAAGCTGACGCCGGACGAGTGGGAAATCATGAAAACCCATGCCGTCCTCGGTTGCAACGCCATCGCCCAGGCCGAAGCCGACGCCGCCAAGCCGGTCGGCTTTCTCGCCATCGCCAAGCTGATCGCCCGCTCGCACCATGAGAAATGGGATGGCAGCGGCTACCCGGACAGCCTGGCCGGCGACGACATCCCGATCGCCGCTCGCCTGATGGCGCTGGCCGATGTTTTCGACGCCCTGACCTGCAAGCGCGTCTACAAGCCCGCCTTCTCCTTCGAGGAGGCCCATCGCATCATCGTCGAGGGCCGGGGCGCCCATTTCGATCCGGATGTCGTCGACACCTTCGTGCGTCATTACGACCGCTTCACAGCCATCGCCACCGCGCACGCCGAATAGCCCATGCCCACCACCGCCCAATCCCCCCTTGGCAAGATCATGACCCGCGAGGTGCGCAGCCTGCCCCCGCGCGCCACGCTGCTCGACGCTGCCAAAATGATGGCCGACGAGCACATCTCCAGCCTGCTCGTCGTCGCCGACGGCAAACCGCTGGGCATCCTGACCGAAACCAACATCGTGCGCTCGCTGCATGCGCGCCATCCGGGCGACACGCCGGTCGAGGCGATCATGTCGTCGCCGCTGATCACCGCCCCCATGGACATGGACCTGAACAGCGCCCGCCACCTGGTCGAGGAAAAGGGCATCCGCCACCTGGTGGTCACCGATGCCGCCGGCCAGGTGGCCGGCATCGTCAGCGACACCGATTTCCGCATGCACCTGGGCAGCGCCGCCTTCCGGCACCTGCGCACGCTGGAGGGGATCATGGATCGCAAGATCCCCAACCTGCCGCCGGCCGCCCGGCTCGACGAGGCCATCGCCAGCATGCTCGAACATGCCGCCGATTACCTGATCGTCAGCCAGGATGAGCGGCCGGTCGGCATCC
>ERZ650312.1573-NODE-1573-length-12768-cov-31.971683_pt1 | contig 12768 bp, 13 predicted proteins | sample MGYA00376248_ERZ650312 | MGnify/ENA primary metagenome ERZ650312 (study PRJEB26733, sample SAMN07839316) | wastewater metagenome | biome: urban; feature: wastewater treatment plant; material: waste water | place: USA: North Carolina | collected 2016-07-28 ... | reverse complement strand
GCGGCACGCGAGCTGGGTTCAGAACGTCGTGAGACAGTTCGGTCCCTATCCGTCGCGGGCGTAGGAAATTTGAGAGGATCTGCTCCTAGTACGAGAGGACCAGAGTGGACTTACCGCTGGTGTACCAGTTGTCTCGCCAGAGGCATCGCTGGGTAGCTATGTAGGGAAGGGATAAACGCTGAAAGCATCTAAGTGTGAAACCCACCTCAAGATGAGATTTCCCATAACATTAAGTTAGTAAGAGCCCTGAGAGAAGATCAGGTAGATAGGTTGGAAGTGGAAGTGTGGCGACACATGTAGCGGACCAATACTAATCGCTCGAGGACTTATCCAAGAATAAGTAAAGAGAACGTAAAGAAAAGCGTATGATTTATCTAAATCAGTAGCTTTTTAGTTCGAGTACAAAAACTCACGAGTCAATATTGACAGCGTTGGTTTTTCTTGTTAGAATATAGATATTCAATTTTGAGTTGACAAGACTCAGTAGTTAAGTGACGATAGCCTAGGAGATACACCTGTACCCATGCCGAACACAGCAGTTAAGCCCTAGAACGCCTGAAGTAGTTGGGGGTTGCCCCCTGTTAGATACGGTAGTCGCTTAGCAAGATTTGGAGAGAAATCTCCATATGGGAGTTTAGCTCAGCTGGGAGAGCATCTGCCTTACAAGCAGAGGGTCAGCGGTTCGATCCCGTTAACTCCCATATCATGTTACTAAAAGCGTTAATAAATCCGAATGAAAATAGGAAACTGACACAGAGTCAATGACTCTAGAAAGTTAATTTTTTTCACTAGGATTTTAGCTTGAGTACAGATAGGTCCCGTAGTGTAGCGGTTATCACGTCGCCCTGTCACGGCGAAGATCGCGGGTTCGATTCCCGTCGGGACCGTTCGGATTGTTTGTGATACAATTCAAAGAAAGATATAAGACTCGTTAGCTCAGTTGGTAGAGCAATTGACTTTTAATCAATGGGTCGCTGGTTCGAGCCCAGCACGAGTCATATGCGGGTTTGGCGGAATTGGCAGACGCACCAGATTTAGGATCTGGCGCTTTCGGGCGTGGGGGTTCAAGTCCCTTAACCCGCATAGGAATAGAGATAGGCCGGCTTAGCTCAGTTGGTAGAGCATCTGATTTGTAATCAGAGGGTCGCGTGTTCAAGTCATGTAGCCGGCATTCAGAATAATTGCGAACGTAGTTCAGTGGTAGAACACCACCTTGCCAAGGTGGGGGTCGCGGGTTCGAATCCCGTCGTTCGCTTTAAGAGCCGGGGTGGCGGAACTGGCAGACGCACAGGACTTAAAATCCTGCGATGGCAACATCGTACCGGTTCGATTCCGGTCCTCGGCATGGACTACATATATAGTTAGCACCCTTAGCTCAATTGGATAGAGTACCTGACTACGAATCAGGCGGTTAGAGGTTCGACTCCTCTAGGGTGCATCACTCGCTTAATGGAGACGTTAGGGGAGCTTTATTTTTAATGATATCGGGAAGTAGCTCAGCTTGGTAGAGTACTTGGTTTGGGACCAAGGTGTCGCAGGTTCGAATCCTGTCTTCCCGATTAATCCAGAGAACTTAAGGTTCTCTTTTTTTTATTTTTAAATTTTAGAGAGAAAAGTCCGAATAGTGGCATTCGGACTACATGATGATGAGTTATTCGGTTTTTGTTAATTTCACAACCGCCTCTGTTCTAGCGGTATGAGGGAACATGTCAACAGATTGGATATATTCAACCTGGTAGGATTTAGTTAATTCAACCAGGTCTCTTGCGAGTGTTGAAACATTACAAGAAACATAGACCATTTTTGATGGTTTGTACTTAAGGATTGTTTTTAGGAGTTTTTCGTCTATTCCAGTCCGTGGAGGATCAACAATGAGTGCATCTGCGTGATATCCTTCTTGATACCATTTTGGAATTATGTCTTCTGCTTTACCGGCTTCATAATGTGCATTCGTTAGGCCCATTTGTCTAGCATTTGCTTTTGCATCTTCAATTGCTTCGGGAATAATATCCATACCACGTAATGATTTGACTTTTCTGGCAAAGGCAAAGCCAATCGTACCTACTCCGCAGTAGGCATCAATGAGGTCTTCGTCTCCAGAAATATCCAAGGCTTTTACTGCTTCATTGTAAAGTACTTCGGTTTGCTGGGGATTTAATTGGTAAAATGCCCGAGGTGATAGAGAAAATTCATAGTCCAAAACAGCCTCATCAATAGCTTGTTTCCCCCACAGTATTTCAGTTTTTTCTCCATAGACTTCACTTGTTTTTTGTCTGTTCCAGTTTAAGGCAATTGTAACGATACTTGGGAACTGACTGATGAGTTCATCAATTAGTTTGATTAGATTAACTTGACAAGAGGTGATAAAAATTAGTTGGACTTGTCCCGTCTGACGAGCTCTACGTACCATGACAGTGCGAACACCTTGTTCCTTGCGTTCGTTGTAAATTGGGATACGGTGCTTAGTGAGGAGTTCCGCAACACTGTTAATAATTCTCTGTGTTTCTTGATCCTGGACATAACAGTCAGTAATTCCAATTAGACGATGTGAATTTTCTGCATATAATCCAGCTTTGACGCTGCCTTTAGTAGTACGAGTTTGAAATTGTAATTTAGCACGGTAGTGGCTGGGCTGATCCATTCCAATGGTTGGATGGATGGTGTATTGTTCGTAGCCAGAAGGTTTGAATTTTTTTAGTGCTTGCTGTAGCAAGTCTTTTTTAAAATCCAATTGCTTGTCATAGCGGAGGTGCATGATTTGGCAACCGCCACAGGCTTCATAAATAGCACAAGGTGGTGTGACACGGAATTTGGATTGCTTGTTGATTTTCAATAACTTTGCCTCAACAAAATTCCGTTTGATTGAGGTAATTTGACAATATATTTCTTCACCTTTAAGAACACCGGGAACAAAGACAAGCGTTTTTTGATAAAAACCTATTCCTTCTCCATTGATGCCCATTCGTTTAATTTTTAAGGGGATTCGTTGATTAACTTTTAGATTCATATTATTATTTTACCGAAAATTCCTGTATAATGAAAGAATGAGAATAACAAAAATTGAAAAGAAAAAAAGACTATATTTATTAGAGCTTGATGGTAAAGAGTCTTTGTATATTACTGAGGATACCATTGTTCGTTTTATGCTAAGTAAGGATAAGGAAATCACAGAAAATGAACTTCAAGAAATTCGTGATTTTGCTCAATTCTCTTATGGAAAAAATATAGCATTATACTTTCTATCTTTCAAACAACGAACAAAAAAAGAAGTGTTGGATTATTTAAAAAAATATGAAATTAAAGAAGCAAATGCTGTAAAGATTATTACCGCTCTAGAAGAAGAGAGATGGATTGATGATAAGAGTTATGTGGAAACCTACGTTCGTCAAAATGGGTTGAATGGTGACAAGGGTCCGGCTCTGATTCGGCAGAAATTAATCACGAAAGGGATTTCTAAATCTGTTATTGATAGTTGTTTAGTTGAGGTAGATTTTTCTAATCTGATTGAAAAGGTTGCTGAAAAATTGCTTAGAAAGTATCAGGATAAATTACCTATTCGAGCTCTGCAGGATAAGATTGTTCAAGGATTAATGAATAAGGGTTTTACCTATGACTTGGCAAGAAAAACGGTTGGTCAGTTAGATATTTCTGCAGATGACAATATGGAAGCCGATTTAATTAGTAAGGAATTAGAGAAACTGTATCGAAAATATAGTCGAAAATATGATGGATATGAGTTGAAGCAACGTTTGATTCAGGCTTTAGCAAGGAAAGGTTTCGAGTTTGATCAGATTCAGGCAGTCCTTAGGAATTATCTGTGATGAAATATTTTCACATGTGTCAAAAATATGATATAATAATGAAGATAAATTGAAATTGTAGAAAGTTGGTAACAGTGTGAAATTACCAAGAGAAGGCGACTTTATTACAATTCAAAGTTATAAGCATGACGGAAAAATCCATCGCACTTGGCGTGATACCATGGTATTAAAGACAACAGAACATGCAATCATTGGAGTCAATAATCATACTTTAGTGACAGAAAATGATGGCAGACGTTGGGTAACAAGAGAACCAGCTATCGTATATTTTCATAAAAAATACTGGTTTAATATCATTGCAATGATTCGTGAAAATGGTGTATCTTATTATTGTAATCTTGCTAGTCCGTTTGTATTAGACAATGAAGCACTCAAATATATTGATTATGATTTGGATGTGAAAGTCTTTGCAGATGGTGAAAAAAGATTACTTGATGTGGATGAATATGAACGACATCGCAAGGATATGAAGTATTCAGATGATATTGATTATATTTTGAAGGAAAATGTAAAAATATTGGTTGATTGGATTAATCATCAACGTGGGCCATTCTCTCCTGCCTATGTAAATATCTGGTATAAGCGCTATTTAGAACTGAGAAGTCGATAAAGTTATTCAAGAAAAACCTGTTTAGCAGGCTTTTTTCTTACTGTGAGGTAGAAAGATGGCATTTGATAGGACGGTAGGAAGATATGCAAGTTTTGGTATTGTCACTTCGCTCCCAGGTGAAGTGATTGATAGTTTCTGGTACGTCATTGATAACTATTTAAAGGGAGTTATCCCTTTGAAAAGTGTGATTCAATTTTCCATTAAAAACCGAGGTGGTAAAATTACCCTAGTTTTCTCACAAGAGCGGTATAAAAATGTGTTGGCGGTTGATTTGTCAAGTCGTTTCGATCCATTTTATCCTTCTACAGTATTAGTTGTAGATAAGCAAGGACAAGAAACTATAACATTGCCTGATGAAGTTAGTTTTATTTAATGAACAAACATACTCGTCATGCAAGTTAAAGTATTTCCAGTGGAAACTAGATTCCTCATCTGAATGAACATTTTATGGTTTGGAAAGTCTATTTTATTAAAAAATGATATAATAACAGTATAATATGATATACCTAGTTGAAGTGAGGTTGCGCTATGTCAATTAATGGCCAAGAAAAACCACTCTATTTACAATTAGTGGATGAGTTGGAAGTGAAAATTCGAGAAAGCATGGTGCCAAATGAAAAATTGTTTTCGGAGAGAGAATTAACGCATTTATATGGTGTAAGTCGTATTACAGTTCGGCTTGCGTTACAAGAATTAGAAAAACGTGGTTTGGTCTATAAAAAACATGGTAAAGGGACCTATGTTTCGGAAATTTCAGAACCAGCTGTTGATTTATCTCAGGTTTATAGCTTTACCGAGCAAATGAAAGTGATGGGTAAGGTACCACAAACTATTATTCTTTCATTTCAAGAAATAGAAGCTTCGGAATATATTTCACAGCAGTTGATGATTGATATTGGTGAACATGTTTATGAATTAGAACGACTACGTTTGGCAGATGGTATTCCGATGATGTTGGAGCGTACCTACATTCCTGCCTCTTTATTTGATGGCCTAACTATTGCAGATTTGGACAATACAGCATTATACGAGGTATTCTCTAAAAAATATAATCAATTTATTCGAATGGCGGTCGAAGAGTTTTATGCTAGTATTGCCTTGGATAATGAAGCGAAGCTCTTGGGGGTAAGGGGAAATAGCCCTGTCCTTCATTTGTTACGAAAATCATACAATGATAAGAATCGTATTATTGAGTATACGTTTAGCATTGCGAGGGCTGACCAATTTCGGTATCGGATGGTTCATAAGCCAATGAATGAAAACTAACTCTGTAAATGATGTAAATAATAAAAAGATTGTATATAAAGTCAGGTTAATGACCATTATATACAATCTTTTTATAATTTATTGGAAGCAAAGTGTTTGTTTCAAAAGGAATTATCGGTTATTCGCTGAGATTTCAAATTTATAGTATTTCCAATGTTTATAAGTTTCAGTATATTCGATAATTTCTCCACTAGCACTATTGGTTGTCAATTTATTTTGCAAAATAGTTGGTTGATTTGGATCAATTTCTAACCCCTTAGCAATTTCCACGGGTGTTGGGAAGCTTACTTCGTTTGTTTCAACAAAGGGTTCTTCGAACATGTGGATATTAAAATCAATTTTTAGACGCTGATAGATCGATTGGAAATATTCAAGGGGAGCATCAGGCGTTTGAATATAACGTTGAGGTATGTAAGAATTATGATAAATAAATGGAATTCCGTCGGCTTTACGAATACGAACGATTTTATAATAGTAGTCATTCTTATCTAAGTTCAATTTCTCGAGAATTCGTGTATCATTTCCCTTCTGACAAGCAAGAACAATTACTTGCTCATTTTCAAGTGGGAAAATTTCAACATCTGAAAATTCAACCAAACGGCCCTTACGCGAACGGGAAACAAACGTACCCTTCCCTTGTTGGCGAATTAAATAACCATCTTTAACTAACTCATTGACAGCCCGAATAACAGTAATTGAACTTACATTGTATAACTTTGTTAATTCTGCTTCTGTATAAAATTTATCACCATTTTCAAATTTTCCCGAAATGATTTGTTGACGAAGGCTATTCTGGATTAGTTGATATTTAGGGACTTTCATTTTATACCTCCTTTCTGTGATTAGTATACTAAATTATCTTACAAAAATCAAAAGATATTAGTATGATTCCGGAGCCTTTTTAGCAAAAAATACCCATTTATTATTTTACATCTATTTGCTTAAAAAAATATAAAAATTTTTTCCAAAAGTACTGGACACAACCACAATAAAGAGTTGATATACTAATAGAAAAAATAAACAATTACATGGAGGTAGAAATGAGTGATTTTCAGATAAAAGATCAATTCTATTTAGATGAAAAGCCATTTAAAATATTATCTGGTGCAATTCACTATTTTCGAGTATATCCAGATGACTGGTATCATTCTTTATTCAACCTAAAGGCTCTTGGGTTTAATACGGTTGAGACTTATGTTCCTTGGAATTTGCATGAGTCTAAAAAAGGACATTTTTGTTTTGACGGAATTCTAGATGTTGAACGATTTCTAAGAATTGCTCAAGAACTAGGGCTTTATGCAATTGTACGTCCTTCCCCCCCTATATTTGTGCAGAGTGGGAATGAGGTGGACTCCCCGCTTGGTTGATGAAGGAAGAGCTGAGAGTACGTTCGAGTGATCCTACGTATTTGAAGCACTTAGATGAATATTACGCTTCTCTTCTTCTTAAATTAGACAAGTTCCAGCTCGCACAAGGAGGAACCATTCTCATGTTTCAAGTTGAAAATGAGTATGGTTCCTATGGTAAAGAAAAAGACTACTTAAAATCGGTTGCGAATTTGATGCGTAACCATGGTCTGACTGCTCCGTTCTTCACATTAGATGGTCCATGGAGAGCTTTTTTGCGTGCAGGTTCACTCATTACTGATGATATATTGGTCACTGGAAATTTTGGTTCAAGAGCGAACGAAAATTTTCAGATGATGCAAGCTTTCTCTGATGAATATGAAAAGACTTGGCCACTGATGTGCATGGAATTTTGGGGATGGATGGTTCAATCGCTGGGGTGATGAAGTGATTCGTCGTGAGCCAGAAGAACTAGCTCAGTCAGTCATGGATTGCATTGAACTTGGTTCGATTAATCTCTACATGTTTCACGGAGGTACGAACTTTGGTTTCATGAATGGATGCTCTGCGCGAGGTCAAATTGATTTGTCTCAGGTGACATCTTATGATTATGATGCAATTCTAGATGAAGCTGGAAATCCAACGCAGAAGTTTTATATTCTTCAAAAGCTGATGATGGAAAGATATCCAGAATTAGACTATGCAGAACCAATAGTGAAAAAAGCTAAGGCGTTTGAGCCAGCTGAGTTAGTGAATAGAGTTAGTTTGTTTGAAACCATTGATGCCATCAGCGAGTGTCATCATTCATTCTATCCTAAGAATATGGAACAATTTGATCAATCCACTGGCTATATTCTCTATAAAACCGAATTGGAACAAGACAAGGAAGAAGTAGAACGTTTTCGTGTGATTGATGGTCGGGATCGGATTCATGTTTTTGCTGATGGGTGTAAGGTTACAACACGATATCAAACGGAGATTGGTGAAGACATTACACTAGATTTCAAAAGCAAGCAATTGGATTTAGCTATTCTTGTGGAGAATATGGGACGTGTCAACTACGGCCACAAACTAACAGCTCCAACTCAATCTAAAGGATTGGGAAGAGGAGCGATGGCAGACCTGCACTTTATTGGAAACTGGAAAATCTATCCACTACCACTTGAGTCGGTTTCAGCTCTTGATTATAGTAAGACTTGGCAAGAAAATCAGCCTGCATTCTATCGCTATACTTGTAACTTGTCAGATTTGTCGGATACTTACATAGACAATACAGGCTTTGGTAAAGGTGTTGTATTTGTAAACAATGTAAATATTGGACGTTTCTGGGAAAAAGGTCCGATTCTCTATCTCTATATTCCAAAAGGATACTTAAAGAAAGGAGAGAATGAAATAGTCGTCTTTGAGACGGAAGGAAAATATAGAGAAAGATTACCTTTTTCTCAAGAACCCATCTATAAATATTTAAAATAAAGGAGAAATGAGTATGGCAATTATTGCTACACGTATCGATAGTCGTTTGATTCATGGTCAAGTTGCTAACTTATGGACGACTAAATTGAATATTAGTCGTATTATGGTAATTGATGGCGCAGTTGCTCAAAACGACATTGAAAAACAAGGATTGAAGTTGGCTTGTCCTCCAGGGGTAAAACTTTCTATTTTACCGATTGATAAAGCTGCAAATAATATTAAAGAAGGAAAATATGATACTCGACTCTTGCTTATTGTAGCACGTCGTCCTAAAAATTTCCTTCGCCTAGTGGAGTATGGTGTAAGCCTTCCTGAACATAACGTTGGGAATATGTCTCAGACTCCTGAAACACGGTCTGTCACACGTTCAATCAATGTGGTAGAAAGATATTGCAGATTTTGATGCATTGGCAGCTAAGGGTGTGAAGCTCTTCGCTCAAATGGTTCCTGGCGATTCACCTAAAGACTTTATGCCATTATTGGATAAGGTTAGATAACATTCGGATTTTTTGAAAAATTTTAAAGGAGGATCACTATTATGCAATGGTGACAAATATTACTTTTAACGCTCTACTCTGCTTACCAGATTTGTTGGGGGGAACACCAGCTAATGTAGTTTCTCGGAAATTACTCGATGGTGGTCAATTTGATCTATATGCAGGTATGAACATGCCTATGGTCATTGGTTTCTTGAACGGCGTTCTATTAGGTGAAGATGTAGACTATGTGGAGTTTGGTAGAAGCAATTTAGTTCATGTCAATTCCTTATTAACAAGTAGCGAAGATGATGAGGAGTGAAACAGTTCGGGGAACTGTTTCAGATGGTCACCTTGAAATAAGAAAGTGACCACAGAAAGCCCGAGCCCAGAAATAGGAGAGCGAGGGAAGTTCAAGTGACTGTTTCAGCCCGAGCCTAGAAACGGGAGAACGAGGAAAGTCAGAGACTGTTTCGGTTGGAGATTATCTTCATCAAGTAAAAATAATACTGTAGTCAAATTTGCTTTAAGTATCCTGAGACTGGAGAAACCTGGTCTCTTTTTGTATGGAGTATCATTTATCATATTTCTTGATACATTGCTCTATCCTATCATGTTGTGAAACCCCTTCCTACCATTCTTAATCTATGGAGAGGAATAATGTGCCAGTGAATGAATCCATTCACAGAGAGATCAAAAACAAAAATGACCAAATTTTCTGAAAATTTATTGACATTCACTTTTAAAGTGGTAACATGTTATGTGAGGAATCATTTTAAATACAAGGAGAATCCAATGAGAAGTGATATGATAAAAATCGGGATTGATAAGGCTCCTGCGCGTGGCTTATTATACGCGACAGGACAAGTGAAGTCTGCAAAGGATTTTCAAAAACCCTTTATTGCGATTTGTAATTCCTACATCGATATTGTACCTGGACATGTACATTTGAGAGAGTTGGCGGATGTGGCAAAAGAAGCGATAAGGGAAGCTGGTGGGATTCCGTTTGAGTTTAACACCATTGGAGTTGATGACGGTATTGCCATGGGGCACATTGGAATGAGATACAGTTTGCCTTCAAGGGAATTGATAGCAGATGCGGCTGAAACAGTCATCAATGCGCATTGGTTTGATGGAGTTTTTTATATTCCAAACTGCGATAAGATTACTCCTGGAATGATTTTAGCAGCTATGCGAACCAATGTTCCGGCAGTATTTTGTTCTGGAGGACCTATGAAGGGTGGTGTCGATATGACAGGGCATCATGCCAGCCTTTCTAGTCTATTTGAGGCAGTTGGTAGCTACCAAGCTGGGGAAATGTCAGAACAGGAGTTTGAATTTCTAGAAAAAAATGCTTGTCCGACTTGCGGTTCTTGTTCGGGAATGTTTACAGCCAATTCAATGAATTGTTTGATGGAGGTATTGGGACTTGCATTGCCAGGGAATGGTACAATTCTTGCAGTGTCGGATGAACGACGAGAACTTGTTCGCCAAGCTGCCAAATACTTAATGGAAAATGTTAAAAAGAATATTAAACCTAGAGACATTGTAACGAAAGAAGCAATAGATGATGCGTTTGCTTTGGATATGGCAATGGGAGGGTCAACGAATACAGTATTACACACGCTAGCCATTGCCAGAGAAGCTGGGATTCCCTATGATTTGAAAGATATTAATGAAATCGCTGAAAAAACACCTTATCTTTCTAAATTATCTCCGTCATCAGCTTACACTATGCATGATGTACATGAGGCAGGAGGGGTTTCAGCGATTATCAATCAATTGATTAAGAATGGTTCTATCAAAGGGGATCGCATAACTGTAACCGGTAGAACTTTGAAAGAGAATGTTTCAGGTTGTGAGATTAAGAATGAAGAGGTTATTCATCCATTAGATCATCCATACTCACCAGTTGGTGGCTTATCCATTCTTTATGGGAATATTGCCCAAGATGGTTCCGTTATTAAGGTAGGTGGGGTAGACCCTTCTGTAAAAACATTTAAAGGTGAGGCTCTTTGCTTTGATTCTCAAGATGAAGCGCTTGAGGCAATTGATAATGGTACAGTTCAGAAAGGTCATGTTGTTGTGATTCGTTACGAGGGGCCACAAGGCGGACCTGGGATGCCAGAAATGTTAGCTCCTACTTCAAAAATTGTCGGTCGAGGTTTGGGGAAAGATGTTGCACTTATAACGGATGGTCGTTTCTCTGGTGCAACTAGAGGGATTGCGATTGGTCATGTCTCTCCAGAGGCAGCTGCTGGTGGAAATATTGCTTTGATAGAGGATGGAGATGAGATAGCGATTGATTTGATCAATCGCACGATAGATGTTCTTGTGGATGATGAAGTACTTGCTGAACGTCGTCGTCACTTAAAATCATTCAAGCCTAAAATAGCAAGTGGTTGGCTGCGTCGTTATACACGTTTTGCTTCTTCGGCCAACTTTGGTGGTTCGATGATGACCGATGAGGAGTTTGCAGAACGCCAAGCAGAGCGCTAGAATAATTAGTATAAAATGAAAAAGGAATTCTTGTAGATTCCTTTTTATTATGGCCTATTAATGATACACTATTCATATATTAAATCAATAATAATAGGAGTTCGTATGATTGAACAAAGTCAGTTTGGAAAGGGGGAAGCCCTTCATTTCTTCCTTTCGAATGCTAATGGTATGAAGGTTGGTTTGACAAATTTTGGAGCTCGTATCGTAGAAGTTCTTCTTCCTGTTGAGGAAGATGGAGGGGTTCGGAATGTTAGCCTTTCTGGTTCAACAGATGAGGAGTATAGACGAACAGATTTGTATCCTGGTTCTACAATTGTTCCAGTTGCAGGTCGTATTTCGGGGGCACAAACAGAAATAAATGGAGTGAAGTACTGTCTTACAGAAAATGAGCCGGGTCGAACCCTCCATGGTGGGACTGATACTGCAAATGAGCAATACTGGGAGACAAGTGTAGAGCAGGAGAATAACCAAGTTACCTTTGGTATTACCTTAAAGGATGGTTTCGATGGATTTCCTGGTGATGTACGTGTTTTAGCAACTTATCGATTGTCGGATGAAAATGAACTTTTTGTAGAGTATCGGGCAGAGTCTGATAAGGATACCATTTTTAATCCAACCAACCATGTTTATTTTAATTTGACAGGTGATTTCCAACAGTCTGTATGGGAGCATCAAATCAGAATCGCAGCAAATCGCTATGTCCCACTTGGTGAGGATAATCTTTTAATTGGAGTTTTGGAAGAAGTAATTGAAACGCCTTTTGATTTTAGAGATTTTGCTTCGTTTTCTCAGGGCTTTAATAGCCAACACACTCAGAATCTCCTCGTAAAAGGCTATGATCACCCATGGATATTGGAAGATGTAGCAACTCCCGTAGAAGTATTAAGCCCTGATGGGAAAATTAAACTAAGTGTTGTAACCAATCAACCATCCGTTGTTATTTATACTTACAATTTCCCGGTTGAAGAGTTAGCGGCTTTCCATGGCGCCTTTAGTCTAGAATGCCAGGGGCTTCCGAATGCATGTAATGTTGATCGTTTTGGATCTATTTTGTTGGAACAAGGAGATTGTTTCTTCTCACAAACAGCCTATCGTTTTTCTTGGTAGCGATTCTCCTTTTCCTCACGTTTAAAGTGATTAGCCCTCTTTGTGATTTTTACATACCTTTTTGTATGATATTTTGCTTAGAGGGCTGAATACTTTGCAAGCATAAATCAACTGAAAGTTCTATAATGAAGTTAGCCACCTCGCCTTGCTTAAAAATATTTGTTTTA
>ERZ650312.1571-NODE-1571-length-12773-cov-3.303428_pt1 | contig 12773 bp, 9 predicted proteins | sample MGYA00376248_ERZ650312 | MGnify/ENA primary metagenome ERZ650312 (study PRJEB26733, sample SAMN07839316) | wastewater metagenome | biome: urban; feature: wastewater treatment plant; material: waste water | place: USA: North Carolina | collected 2016-07-28 ... | reverse complement strand
GTAGATCCGCAGCACGGCTTCGAGATAGGTCAGCAGGTGCCCGGACTCGACAAACTCGTGGATCACCTCGCCGCGCATCGGCGTCCGCCCCAGCCCGCCACCGGCAATGATCCGGCAACCCAGCTCGCCGGCCGCGTTGCGGAGCAGATGGATGCCGATATCGTGGAACCACGTGGCCGCGCGATCAGTTTCCGAAGCACTGACGGCAATCTTGAACTTGCGCGGCAGGTAGGCGAATTCCGGGTGCAGGGTCGACCACTGGCGGATCAGCTCGCACCACGGGCGCGGGTCCGCCACTTCATCCGCGGCCACCCCGGCAAAATGGTCGGTCGTGGTGTTGCGGATGCAGTTGCCCGACGTCTGGATCGCATGCATGTCGACGTCTGCCAGCCGCGCCAGAATGTCCGGCACCTCTTCCAGCCGGACCCAGTTGAGCTGCAGGTTCTGCCGGGTGGTGAAATGCCCCCAGCCCCGGTCAAATTCGCGGCTGATGGCTGCCAGCGCCCGCAACTGCACGGAAGACAGCGTACCGTAGGGAATGGCAATGCGCAGCATCGGCGCATGGCGCTGGACATACAGGCCGTTCTGCAAACGCAGCGGCCGGAAATCGTCCTCGGACAATTCCCCCGCCAGATAGCGGCGCGTCTGGTCCCGGAACTGGGCAACGCGCTCGCGCACGATCTGCCGGTCAAATTCGGTATAGCGATACATCGAAGGCTCCTTCAGGCCGGCTTGCGATGCAGCCCGCACTCTTTGTGTTCCGGGTTTTCCCACCACCAGCGGCCGGAACGCACGTCCTCGCCAACGGCAACAGCCCGCGTGCACGGCGCGCAGCCGATCGACGGATAATGACGGTCATGCAGGGCGTTGTAAGGCACGGAAAAACGGTGCACGTATTCCCACACCTCGGCCTCGCTCCAGTCGGCCAGCGGACTGAACTTGACCAGCCCGTTGACCGGATCATCCTCACGCACGGCCAGCGCGCTGCGGGTCACCGACTGCGTCCGGCGCAGGCCGGTCACCCAGGCTCCGCGTCCGGCCAGTGCCCGCCCCAGTGGCTCCAGCTTGCGGGCGGCGCAACAGGCCTGGCGGGCGGCCACGCTGTCGTAAAAACCGTTGATGCCGAACTGAGCCACATATGCCTGGACTCCGCCATGCTCCGGCACCCACACCTCGACCGGGTGTTGCGGATACGCACCGGACAGGCGCGCCAGGAGATCGTAGGTCTCTGCCGGCAGCCGGCCGGTATCGAGGCAAAACACGGCCAGCGGCACACCGGCCCGTACCGTCAGGTCCATGAGGACCATGTCCTCGGCCCCCAGACTGTTGGCCAGCGCAGCGGCCGGAAACCCGGCGGCTATCCCGGCCAGCAGTTCCTGCGCCTGCATGATTTTCGCGTCGAGCGACATGGCTCGTCCTCTCAGTCATTCATGACATTTCACAGCATGCTACCCAGCTATCCTTAGAACAACAAAATAAGATTGTGTTAGAGTTAAATCACCTTCGGTTATTTAACTGATTCCGATACCCGTACTGATCCTATGAAACTGCAACAACTGCGCTATCTGGTCGAAGTGGCCCGCCAGGGACTGAACGTGTCCGAAGCCGCCGAAAAACTGCACACCTCGCAACCGGGCATCTCCAAGCAGATCCGGCTGCTCGAGGATGAACTGGGCGTGCAGGTGTTCATCCGCAACGGCAAGCGCATGGTGGCCGTCAGCGAGCCGGGCAGACAGGTACTGGACATCGCCAGCACCATCCTGCGTGAAGCCCGAAACCTCAAGCGGGTGGGCGAAGAATTCGCCCGCGAGGAAGAGGGCGAACTGACCATCGCCACCACGCATACGCAGGCGCGCTATGCCCTGCCGGTGGCCGTCAAGGCCTTCCGCCAGCGTTATCCGGAAGTCACCCTGCGCATCAAGCAGGGCAGCCCGGTGCAGATCTGCGAAATGGTGGTGGCCGGCGAGGCCGATTTCGCCATCGCCACCGAGGGCATCACCCTGTTTGACGAGCTGGTGGCGCTGGACTGCTACCAGTGGAACCGCAGCGTGGTGGTGCCGCTGGACCATCCGCTCACCGGACTGGACCGCCCGATCACGCTGGCAGACATCGCTGCCTGGCCGATCATTACCTATGACTTTGCCTTTGCCGGCCGCAACAAGATCAACAGCGCGTTCGAAGAGGCCGGGCTGGAGCCGAACTTCGTGCTCACCGCCATCGACACCGACGTGATCAAGACCTACGTCGCCCTCGGTCTGGGCATCGGCATCATCGCCACCATGGCCTACGAGCCCGACCGCGACACCCAGCTCGACCTGATCCACGCCGAACACCTGTTCCGCCCCTCCACCACCCGTATCGGCGTGCGGCGCGACGTATACCTGCGCGGCTATGCCTATCACTTCATCGAGCAGTTTGCCCCGCACCTGACCCGCCCGGTGGTCGAACAGGCCCTGGCCAACCAGGACGATGAGGACTGACCCGGACAGATGCCAGACATGCAAACGGCGACCCGTACGGGTCGCCGTCATTGCTTCAGCGGACCGCTTTTCCGGTCAGACCGGCCACACCAGCAGGGCGTACAGCTTCTTGCCACGCTTCAGGAGCGTATAACGGCCAAACAGGCGGTCATCCCCGGTCAGGCAGTAATCCAGCCCTTCAGCCTTGATGCCGTTGATGCTGACCGCGCCGCTCTGGATAAAGGTGCGCGCCTCGCTTTTCGACTTGGCCAGCCCGCTGGCAGCCAGTGCGTCGATCAGGCCGTCCCCCTGCCCGGCCATGTCCAGCACCGGCAGGCCATCCAGCGCCAGCTGGGCCAGATCCTCGGCCGTCAGCGCCGACAGGTCGTTGGAGAACAGGCTCTCGGTAATGCGCTGGGCAGCTTTCAGCGCCTCGTCACCGTGCACCAGGCGGGTGGCTTCTTCGGCCAGGATGCGCTGCGCCTGCGGCCTGGTGCCGCTGGTCTTGTCGGCAGCCTCGATGGCATCGATCTGCTCGATCGACAGGAAAGTGAAGTAGCGCAGGAAGCGGTACACATCGGCATCGGCCACGCCCAGCCAGAACTGGTAGAACTTGTAGGGCGAGCACTTCTGCGGATCCAGCCACACCGCATTGCCTTCGCTCTTGCCGAACTTGGTGCCGTCGGAATTGGTGATCAGCGGCACGGTCAGGCCGAAGACCTGCTGCTGGTTCAGGCGACGGGTAAGGTCGATGCCGGCAGTGATGTTGCCCCACTGGTCGGAGCCACCGATCTGCAGCTTGCAGCCGAAACGGCGGTTGAGCTCGGCAAAGTCATTGCCCTGCAACAGGCTGTAGGAAAACTCGGTGAACGAGATGCCTTGGTCTTCGCGGCTGATGCGCTGCTGCACCGATTCCTTCTTGATCATGGCGTTGACCGAGAAGTGCTTGCCGATGTCGCGCAGGAATTCCAGCACGTTCATCTGGCCGAACCAGTCGTAGTTGTTGGCCATCACGGCGGCGTTGTCGCCCTCGAACGACAGGAACGGCGACAGCTGGCGACGGATCTTGTCCACCCAGCCGGCAATCACGTCCGGGGTATTGAGCTTGCGCTCGGCGGCCTTGAAGCTCGGGTCGCCGATCATGCCGGTGGCTCCACCGACCAGTGCGATCGGGCGGTGGCCGGCTTCCTGGAAGCGGCGCAGCATCAAAAGCGGCACCAGGTGGCCCAGATGCAGGCTGTCCGCCGTCGGATCGAAGCCGCAATACAGGGTCACGCTTTCGCTTTCCAGCAGCTTTTGCAGCGCCCCGGAATCGGTCTGTTGCGCGATGAGGCCGCGGGCCTCCAGTTCCTGAATCACATTTCTCTCGGACATCGTTGCTCTGGCTCCACAAAACAGGAGCGGGGACCGCTGGCCCCCGCCCGGCAAAAAAACCGATTATACGCCGGCTTAAATGTCGGCTTCGACTTCGTGACCGCGCGATTCCATCCAGCTGCGCCGGCTGGCCGCTTCGCCCTTGCCCATCAGCATGACGAACATGCGCCGGGTCAGGTCGTCGGCTCCGTCACGAACCCGGACCGGCAGCAGGCGACGGGTGTCCGGATTCATGGTGGTGTCCTTGAGCTGCTCGGGGTTCATCTCGCCAAGGCCCTTGAAGCGGCTGACCGACCAGCTGCCCTCGCGCACTTTCTCGGCACGCAGGCGGTCGACAATGCCCTCCAGCTCGGCCTCGTCCAGTGCGTAGAACTTGCGTGGCGGCCGGTTCTTGCCCTGCCCCGGCACATCGACCCGGAACAGCGGCGGCTGCGCCACATGGACGTGCCCGGCAGCCACCAGCGCCGGAAAGTGACGGTAGAACAGGGTCAGCAACAGGACCTGGATGTGCGAGCCGTCCACGTCGGCGTCAGACAGGATGCAGATCTTGCCGTAGCGCAGGCCGGAGAGGTCCGGCGTATCGCCGGCTCCGTGCGGGTCCACGCCGATTGCCACGGCGATGTCGTGGATTTCGGCATTGCCGAACAGCTGGTCGCGGTCGGTTTCCCAGCTGTTGAGCACCTTGCCGCGCAGCGGCAGGATGGCCTGGGTTTCCTTGTCACGGGCGAGTTTGGCCGAACCACCGGCCGAATCCCCTTCGACCAGAAAGAGTTCGTTGCGCTCGATGTCTTCGCTTTCGCAATCGGTCAGCTTGCCCGGCAGCACGGCCACGCCGCTGCCTTTTTTCTTCTCGATTTTCTTGACCGAGCGCAGGCGGCTTTGCGCCTGCTTGATCGCCAGCTCGGCAATTTTCTTGCCGTCCTCAACGTGGGTATTGAGCCAGTTCTCGAACGGGTCGCGCACCATGGCAGCGACCAGCTTGAGGGCATCACGGTTGTTGAGCTTTTCCTTGGTCTGCCCCTGGAACTGCGGATCAAGTACCCGTGCCGACAGCACGTAGCGCGCCCGCCCCCATACGTCCTCGGCCACCAGCTTGACCCCGCGCGGCATCAGGCCGTGGTGCTCGACAAACGCCTTCATGGCCTCGAACACACCGGTCCGCAGGCCGGCTTCGTGGGTGCCACCACTGGCGGTGGGAATCAGGTTGACGTAGCTCTCGCCGCCACCGCTGCCTTCCTCGAACCAGGCAAAGGCCCACGCCGCCCCTTCACCCTGTGCAAAGGTGTCGTGCTCGGCTCCGGCGTAGTTTTCGCCCGCAAAGGGCGGAGCCAGCGGCGCATCGCCCTGGCACAGTTCGGCCAGATAGCTCTTGAGGCCGTCAGGGTAGCGCCAGGTGCGGGTGTCGTTGCTGCCGTCGGCCTTTTCCACCGTCAGCGTGACGGCAACGCCCGGCAGCAGGACAGCCTTGGCGCGCAGGAGGCGTTCCAGCTCGTGCAGGGAGTAGCGCGGGCTTTCGAAGTAGCGCGGATCAGGCCAGACCCGGACCCGCGTTCCGCTGGTGCGGGGACCGCAGCTGCCGCTCCGGGTCAGCGGCTCGACCACTTCACCGCCGGAGAAGGCGATCTGCCAGACGCTGCCATCGCGCCTGACCTCGACCTCCAGCCGGGTGGACAGGGCGTTGGTGACCGATACGCCGACACCGTGCAGGCCGCCGGAAAATGCATAGGCACCGCCGGCCTGCTTGTCGAACTTGCCACCGGCGTGCAGGCGGGTGAACACCAGCTCGACCACCGGCACCCCTTCGGCAGGATGCAGGCCAACCGGAATGCCGCGCCCGTCATCCTCGACCGACAGTGAACCGTCGGCATGGACCGTGACGGCGATCTTTCTGGCAAAGCCGCCCAGTGCTTCGTCAGCAGCGTTGTCGATCACTTCCTGGCAGATGTGGGTGGGATCGGTGGTCCGGGTGTACATGCCGGGGCGTTCCTTGACAGGCTCGAGGCCCTTGAGGACGCGCACCGCGCTTTCGTCGTAAATCTGGCTCATTGGGAATGTTCAGTCAGGCGAGCTGGCGGTCATGCCAGCGGGAAAACAGGAGCAGCGACACCGATGCGCCAATCAGGGCGCACAGCATGTCCCACTGGGTATCCCAGACATCGCCCTGCATGGCGAGAAACTGGTCGGCCCCCTGCCCCAGAAGCCGGGCGGCGGCGAATTCTATCAGTTCGTAGCCGGCACTGATGGCCAGGCACACCGAGATGACCAGAAACGTCAGCCATCCACCTGGTGTCAGGGGCGTGCGGCGCAGCAGGATTTCGCGGGCGACCAGCGCCGGCACGGCCCCCTGCATCAGGTGGCCGATGCGGTCAAACGGGTTGCGGGACAGCCCGAGCCATGACTGTAGCCAGTCACCGGCCGGGGTCAGGGCGTAGGTGTAGTGTCCGCCGTACAGCAACACCAGCATGTGCAGGGCAATGGCTGCCTGCACCAGCGGAGTCAGCGGAAAATGGCGGTGGCACCACGCCAGCAAGGGCAGCCCCACCAGGACCGGCAGGACTTCCAGCCACCAGGTCAGCCGGTCATGAGGCGACACACCGGACCACAGCAACACGCCCGGCACCAGCCCCCACACAAGGAGCGATACCAGGCGCGGCTGCGGAGGCGATGCCGGCAAGGCACGTTCAGAGAGGCGCGCCATCAGGCTGCACCGCTCCGGCATCGCTGGCCTGGCGCGATTCGAGTCCACGCAGGTAACGCGACAGTTCGGTCAGCGCCATTTCGTACACGTTGCGCTTGAAGTCGATGACATGCTCGATGGGCGACCAGTAGTCGCTCCAGCGCCAGCCGTCGAACTCGGGGTGATGGGTAGCCCGCAGGCAGACATCACTGTCACGGCCGGTCAGGCGCAGCAGGAACCAGATCTGCTTCTGCCCACGGTAACTGCCGCGCCATTCGCGGCGGACCCAGTGGGTCGGCACGTCGTAACGCAACCAGTCACGCGTCCGGCCGATGATTTTGACATGGTGGGGACTCAGCCCCACCTCTTCCATCAGCTCGCGATACATTGCGGCTTCCGGGCTTTCGCCCGGCTTGATGCCCCCCTGCGGAAACTGCCACGAGTGCTCGCGCACGCGCTTGCCCCAGAACACCTGATTCCTGGTATTGCAGATGATGATTCCGACATTGGGGCGATAACCGTCCCGATCCAGCATGGCTGTGCAACCAAAATTCGTTGAGTTGGCTCAATTTTTTCACACTGTTTCCAGTGCGGCAAACGCACGGTGCCGGACGTGTCCCTTACTCAGCCACGAGTGATGCGAAAGCGTCCGACCAGCGCCTCCAGCTGACTGGCGGTCTGGCTGAGCGAACCGGCGATTTCGGCCGATTCGGCCACCAGCCGGCTGGTCTGCTCGTTCTGCTCGGCAATGCGCTGGATATTGCCGGCCACATCATTGCTGGTGTGGCTCTGCTCCTGCATCGCCATGCTGATTTCACTGTTTTTCGCCAGGGTTTCTTCGGCCGTTTCGCGGATGCGGGCCAGCGCAGCACTCGACTCGCCCAGGAGTTCAAGCCCCTGGTGCATCTGCCGGCTGGCATCTCCCATGCCGGCTGCCACACGGTCGGTATCGGAGCGGATGGCACCGATCAGGCTGGTGATTTCCAGCGTGGCCGACGAGGTGCGCTCGGCCAGCTTGCGGACTTCATCGGCCACCACGGCAAAGCCGCGCCCCTGTTCGCCGGCCCGGGCCGCCTCGATGGCTGCGTTCAGGGCCAGCAGGTTGGTCTGGTCGGCAATGTCGCGGATCGCCACGATGATCTGGCTGATGGCCTGCGAGCGTTCGTGCAGGGTATCGATCAGGACTGCCGTGTCCTTCACCTGGTCTGCCGTCCGACGGATTTCCTCGGCGGTATGGGCCATGCTGCTCACGCCACGTTCGGCCATCTCGCGGGCAGCCTGGGCGTTGCTTTCGCTGGCCTTGGCATTGTCGACCACGCAGGCGATGCCGGTACTCATCTCTTCGGTCGCCGCAGCGATCTGGCAGGACGATTCGGTTTGCGCACTGCTGGCCTGGCTGGCCTGCTGGCTGATCTGCGCCAGCTGTCCGGCAGCCCCGGAGAGGAAGCGGGCGTTGTTTTCCACGTCGCCGACTGCCTGCTCGAAGGCATCGACCAGCCGGTCAAAGGATCTCGCCATGCGGGCCACTTCGTGCGTGCCGCGGATATTGGCACGGGCAGACAGGTCAAACGTGTCGCTCATGCGGTCCATCAGCTGTTGCAGGCGACGGATCGGACTCAGGATGCTGCGCAGTGTCATGGTCAGGAGCACGGCCAGCACTACCAGCAGGCCCAGTGCGATGCCGGTTCCGATCAGCAGGTGGGTACGGGTTTCCTCCACCCGCTGGGCCACCTTGGCCTGGAGGGTCAGTGCCACGGTATCCAGCATGCCCTTGATGGCGTCGATATGCAGCGATGACTGGCGAAACCACTCGGCAGCCGGAATGCCCAGGGCAACCAGGTCGGCATCAGGCGCCAGGATGCGCTCGCGCAACCCGATGCTGCCGCTGTATTCGGGCGTGGTGCGGATCATGGTATAGGCCTCGACCATGAACGACTCGGCGAAACGCTCGAACTGCGACTGGCAGGCCTGTTGCTGGCCCAGTCCCAGCATCGCGCGGTCACGCGAGCCGGGAGCAAACGAACCGGCAGCCAGCGCTCCGTTGATCATGGCGCGTTCGCGCCCGGCAAACTCCTTCTGGCACAGCAGGCCGAGCATCGCCGACACGTCGCGTGCCAGCACCGGGTCGCTGCTGTTCTGCTGGAGTACGGTCACGAAGCGGAACAGGCCGTCGATGGCCTTGGTATAACGGGCCAGCGAATCAGCCGGCGAAATCGACTTGTCGTCGACCGACTGGCGCAGGGCGGCCAGTGTCGCCAGGTCGTTTTGCAATGACCCCAGATCGCTGCGGATGGCCGCCGGCAGTTCGGCCGTCCGGATGAAATCATTCAGAGCCGCCTGGGCACGATCAGTATCGGCCCGGGTGTCTTCGATCGGCTTGCGGTCTGCATGACCATTGAGCCAGCCCACCGAGCGGCCCCGCTCGGCCTGGAGCGAGTGCACGAGATCATTGGAAACACCGGAAAATCCGGTCAGCACCGCGGTTTCTTCCATTTCATGCATCAAACGGTAGTTTTCCCGCAAGTCGATGCCGATGTAGATCAGCAGCAGGACGACCGGAAAGGCTACAAGCAGCAGCAGACGGGCACGAATCGAAAGATTGATCATGGAGCAACCTGTGGTCTGGATCAGGGAACGTCACGCACCTTCATGCTCGGCACGGACATGGAGCGCTATTTTAACCTTCAAACATTCTTAAAATACCCGGTTAATGCAAACATCCTGCACATTTGGCGCGGTCCGGCGATAAAACGCCCGGACCGGTACCAGTGCAACCGCCTTCCTGGATCAGGGGTAAAACCAGCTGATGCTGTAGCCTTGCGAACGGATGTCGGTCAGGGCGATCTGCATTTGCAGCTTCACCTTGCCGCCAGCCGGAAAAACGGCGGTTTTGGCCGTGTCGGCAGGCAGCCACTCGGCCGGTGCAAAAACCTTCTTGGCCAGCACATGGTCCTTCGCATCTTTCAGTACCAGCTGCATCGACGGCCACACCATGTTGTAACGTGCGTGGTTCTGCACCGTGGCCGCCAGCTGCACCAGTTGCGGCTGATCAGGCACATAGCGCATCTCCGACCACTCGGTACGCAGCATGGCAGCATCCTGCGGCAGTGGCACGCTGCACCCCATCAATGAACAGACGGCTTCAAGCGGTGCCCGGGTACCAGGAACTTCGCGGGCGATTTCGGCCCGGTAGAGGTAGGCCAGTTGTCCGGCCAGCGCCAGCGATGCCGCCAAGGAGAGCCCGGCCCACAGCAGGGTGCGCGGTTTGCCCGGTGCAGCCTCATCCCGGGGAACCGGCAACGGCTCGATGGTCTCAGGAGCCGGCCCGTCACTCGTCCTCAGCCCGGCAAACAGGGCATCGGCCGCCTCCGTGGCGGCCACGGTACCCAGCGGGGTCTCTTCCGGACCGGCATTCAGTTGTGGTTCGCGCCGGCGATGATCCCCCGACAGGCTGACGGCGACATCTTCATCGTCGTCATCAGCCAGCGCACTGAAGCGCGGCAGGCTGTCGTCTGTCGCCGGCTTGTCATCAGCAGGCTGGCCGGCAGGCTGACCGGTCAACCCGGCCAGCAGGCTGGCAAAGTCGGCATCGGGGGTCGGCTCCGGTGTCACTGCAACAGGTTCCGGCCTGTTCTCTTCGGACTGGTCAAAGGCTTCTCCTGCCTCTGCAGCCTCCGGTGTCGCCGACGAACGGAAAGATGTCACCGGGTCATCTGTGGTTTCCGGCGCTACATCGCCTTGCTCTTCGGCTTCGGATGCAACCGCAGGGCTTGCATCAGGAGCGGCTGCCGGCTGTTCTGCGGCCATGCCGGAAACCGGTGTTGCCGTTACGCCGGTACTGAAGTCCGGCAAATCCAGCGAGAAATCTTCACCCGAAAGCCCGTCCGGCTCGTCCGCCGGAGCCAGTTCCCGGTCACTTTCGCGCAGCGAGGTTTCCGTCCAGTGTCCGCTGGCCTGCATCTGCCGCATGGCAGCGGCCAGCCGCTGGGCTTCGGTAGCCGGTGGCGCATCGTCCTCAGCCGGGACGGGATCCGTACGCATCTCTGGCTGTGGTGCAACCCGCGGTGCCGGAGTACCTGCCGTCGCTACGGCAGCAGCCATGCTACCCACGGTTTCCGGTACGGCTTTTTCCCGGGCGGTCACCGGAGCGGGAGGTGCACTGGCAGCAGGCTCTTGCTCCAGCCGCTCGCGAGCATTGAAAACCGTGCGGCAGCGGCCGCAACGCACCTGCCCGCCAGCCACTTCGAGATGCTCGGGCAGCACACGGAAACGGGTGTCACAGTGGGGGCATTGCGTAATGTACATGGCAGAGTGTGTCAAAGCGGGTTTGGACGGGACGGACTTGCATGCAGGAAACCCCTTCATGCAAATGCGCCGCAAGATGCGGCGCATTGTACGCTGTTGCTGCTCCGGCGGTCAGGCCCGGCGCACGCCGGAAAGACGGGTCCAGCCTTCGTCGAATACCGGAGGATCCATTTCAAACCAGGCAGAGTAGAGCTTGGACAGCTCTTGCGCCTGTTCTTCCAGAATGCCCGACAGCACGATGCGGCCGCCGGCACGCACATGCGAGGCCAGCAGGTCGCCCAGCATGCGCAGCGGATTGGCAAGGATGTTGGCGACCAGTACGTCGAACTGCCGGCCGTCTTCCAGCGCATCCGGCAGCCCGAAGGCGGCGGTCACCTGGTTTTGCACGGCATTGTCACGGCTGGCCTGCACGGCCTGCGGGTCAATGTCGATGCCGGTCACGTCGGTGGCGCCGAGCTTGATGGCGGCAATGGCGAGGATGCCCGAGCCACACCCGTAGTCGAGTACGCTCTCCCCTCCCTGGATGTTCGCATCCAGCCATTGCAGGCATAGGCGGGTGGTCGGATGGCTGCCGGTGCCGAAGGCCAGACCCGGATCCAGTGCCAGATTGATGGCGCTGGCGTCGGGAGCATCATGCCAAGTCGGCGTGATCCACAGCCGGCCGGAAATGCGGATGGGGTCAAACTGGCTTTGCGTCAGGCGCACCCAGTCCTGCGACTCGACCGCTTCGACCGTATAGACCGGTGTCGGCATGCCCGCTTCACCGGCAGCAGCAGCGATCAGCATGGCGACATCGGCATCAGCGGCAAACAGGACGATGATGCGGCTTTGTTCCCACAGCCGGTCGACCGGTTCGCCGGGCTCCCCGAAAATCGGCTGCTCGAACTCGGTGCCGGCAGCGGCGTCCTCGATCGCGGTGGAGAGGGCGCCCAGTTCCATCAGGGTGTCGGCGAATCGTTCGGCAATGCGACTGTCGGCGTCGATCGCCACTTGCTGCCAGCTCATGTCAGCCTTTCTTGCGTTCTGCGAGCCGGTGCTCCAGATAGTGGATGCTGGTGCCGCCGCGGTGGAAGGCGGCGTCCATCATCAGTTCCTGGTGCAGCGGAATGTTGGTCTTGATCCCGGTGATGGCCATCTCGGACAGGGCCACGCGCATGCGGGCAATTGCCTGCTCGCGCGTATCGCCGTAAGCGATCAGCTTGCCCACCATCGAGTCGTAATAAGGCGGGACGGTATACCCCTGATAGATGTGCGAATCAATACGGATGCCGGGGCCGCCCGCCGGATGGTAGCCGTCGATCTTGCCCGGGCTCGGCACGAAGGTGAACGGATCTTCGGCATTGATGCGGCACTCGATGGCATGGCCGTGCAGCTTGATGTCCTTCTGCGTGTAGCGCAGCTTTTCACCGGCAGCGATGCGGATCTGCTCCTGCACGATGTCCACGCCGGTAATCAGCTCGGTCACCGGATGTTCGACCTGCACGCGGGTGTTCATTTCGATGAAGTAGAACTCGCCGTTCTCGTACAGGAATTCAAACGTACCGGCACCACGGTAGCCGATGCGGCGGCAGGCTTCGGCGCAGGCATGACCAACCTTGTCGCGCTGCTTCTGGGTAATGCCCGGAGCCGGCGCTTCCTCGATCACTTTCTGGTGGCGGCGCTGCATCGAGCAGTCGCGCTCGCCCAGATAGATGGCATGGCCGTATTCGTCGGCCAGGATCTGGATTTCCACGTGACGCGGTGTCTCGAGGAACTTTTCCATGTACACGGTCGGATTGCCGAAGGCTGCCTGCGCCTCGGTCTTGGTCATGTTGACCGAGTTGATCAGTGCCGCCTCGGAATGCACTACGCGCATGCCGCGGCCACCACCGCCACCGGCGGCCTTGATGATCACCGGATAGCCGATTTCCCGTGCCATCTTGGTGATTTCGGCCGGATCATCCGTCAGGGCGCCGCCG
>ERZ650312.1568-NODE-1568-length-12776-cov-10.928072_pt1 | contig 12776 bp, 9 predicted proteins | sample MGYA00376248_ERZ650312 | MGnify/ENA primary metagenome ERZ650312 (study PRJEB26733, sample SAMN07839316) | wastewater metagenome | biome: urban; feature: wastewater treatment plant; material: waste water | place: USA: North Carolina | collected 2016-07-28 ... | reverse complement strand
TCGAACGATCATCGTACATGTAATACATGTCTTGATATTCTTTCTCGCCCTGCAGCGCTTTTTTCGCCCACTCATGCTCGTTAGAGGTATGGTTTAAAACCAGATCCAGTTCCAGCAACATGTTTTTAGCACGGAAAGTTTTGGCAATTTTGCGGATATCGGCCATCGAACCAAAACGTTTTTCTACTGTGCGATAATCACTCACCGCATAACCGCCATCATTGGCTTCTTGCGGCATTTTCAGCAGAGGCATCAGGTGCACATAGTTGACACCTAACTCTTCCAGATAATCGATCTTCTGCATGAAGCCTTTCAGATTTTTACTGAACCGATCGACATACAACATGGTAGCCACCCAGTTCGGGCTCATGATCCAGTCTTTGTCTTCTTCACGCTGCCGATCGAGATCGCGTAATTCAGGTTCCCGCGCCAGATGCATTTCTGCCAGCGCTAATACCAGTTCTGAAAAACGATTAGTGAAATCTGCCCGCTCACCATACAAGCGGGTGAATTTTGCAAATACCTCACCGAATTGGGCGCCGAGGCGCACCAAAAATTCGGATAAATCTTTACCGGCGTGTTTTTTACTCAGCAGGCTTACTACATCATGCAGCAACTTGTCTTTATTCACTGACATTGATTACCTCACTCTTCACTCAGGCCGCAGACAAAATTTTGGCAACAATTGGCGCTTTCTGTTGCAGTAACAGACTGCCCGCCGTGCTGGTATCAAACAGATGCACATGATCCAGTTTGAAGCTGACTTCAATGGTTTTGCCACGCGGAATGATATGGCTGCCATCAGCCACCACAACGACCTGATCTTCACCGGCATATTGGGTATACGCGAAGGTGGTTCCCCCCAACGCTTCCACCACATCGACATTCAATGCGATATTTACATCACCGGTTTCACCGATCAGCAGATGCTCAGGACGAATCCCCATCAGTAATACATCGCCGACTTTCACCGGACGATCTAAGGTCATGGAGAATTGCTCGCCGCCAGACAATTGCAGCTGCACTTTTGTTCCATCCATTTGCAGCACTTTGGCATTGAGGAAATTCATGCGTGGTGAACCGATAAAACCGGCCACGAACTGGTTCACTGGGTTGTGATACAGCTCTAATGGTGCGCCAACCTGCTCAACACGACCGTCGCGTAAGACCACAATTTTGTCGGCCATGGTCATGGCTTCAACCTGATCATGAGTAACGTAAACCATGGTGTTGCCAAGTTGCTCGTGTAGCTTGGAAATTTCCACACGCATCTGCACACGCAATTCGGCATCCAGATTCGACAACGGTTCATCGAACAAAAATACTTTCGGGTTACGCACGATAGTACGGCCAATCGCGACACGCTGACGCTGACCACCGGAAAGTTGTTTTGGTAAACGATCGAGCAGTGGTTCCAATTTCAGAATACGCGCAGCTTCGCCCACACGTTGTTCGATCTCTTCTTTCGGGCGTTTCGCCAAGCGCAGGCCAAAACTCATGTTTTCTTTCACCGTCATGTGCGGATAAAGCGCATAAGACTGGAACACCATGGCAATGCCGCGATCAGACGGCGACACGTCGTTCACCGTCAAACCATCGATGATCACTTCGCCATCAGAGATAGTTTCCAGCCCGGCAATCATGCGCAACAGGGTGGATTTACCACAGCCTGATGGGCCAACAAACACCACGAATTCACCATGTTTAATATCCAGATCCACCCCATGAATGGTTTGAACCTCACCGAAACGCTTGATGACTTTATTCAGTTTTAAATCAGCCATTCTGGTAATCCTTCTCGAAATCTTTATTTCATCAATTCTTAAAAGTCGTTGTCTGTGCGCCTGAAAATCAGCCTTTCACACCAGCGCTCGCCATACTTCTGACAAATTTCTTCTGGAACAGCAGGAACACCACCAACACAGGAATGGTCACCATACTGGCGTAAGCCATGATTTCGCCCCATTCGGTTGTGGTGCCGAAGAACTGCTGAATACCCGGTTGCAGTGGGCGCACTGATTCGCCCTGCACCACCATGATTGGCCACAGATATTGGTTCCACATATTCAGGAATTGCAGGATGGCGACGGTAGCAAACACAGGGCCGGACATCGGCACAATCACCTTCCAGTAGATCTGCCAAGGGGTAGCACCATCAATCGCTGCTGCTTCATCAAAGTCTTTCGGAATATCACGGAAGAATTGATAGAACAGGAAGATAGAGAAGGTGTTCGCCACCATCGGTAAGATCTGTACGTGCAAGCTGTTCAGCCATGAGTTTTCCAGAATGATCTGACCGTTCTCCCAGCCAATCCAAGGCAGGTGCGCCACCAGCATCAGCAAAGGCACTGAGATCGCTTCAAAAGGAATAATCAGCAACGCGATGATGGCAGCCAGCACAAATTTCTGACCCTTCCAGCGCAGACGTGACAGCGAAAATGCCGCCAGACTGTTCACCAATAACCCCAGTAATACGGTTGCGCCCGTGATAAACATTGAGTTAACAAACATGGTCTCAATGGCACTTTTTTCAAACACAGAAATGTAGTTCTTCAGTGAGATATCTCCAACCGGCAGTAAAGCCCGCAGCGAGAATAAGTCGGTGAAGATCTGCTGTTCCGGCTTAAATGATGACATGATCATAAAAATCAGCGGGAACAAGAAGATATATGCCAGCAATAACAACGCCGCATAGGTCAGCAAGCGTTTGTAAATGAGGGTTGGATCAACCATAGCAGAAGTATTTTTCATGCTTATTTCTCCCGCTTGTCGAAGTAATATTTCTGACCCATGGCAATGGCTAAGATCACCAGGAAGTAAACCACGCTGATGGTCGAACCATAGCCGATATCCTGCTCACGGAAGCCTTTACGCACGGCGTGATACATGACAGTCGAGGTAGAGTCAGCCGGGCCACCCGAGGTCATGACATCGACCTGAGTAAACAGACCGAACGCGGCAATAGTGGTAGAAATAATCACGAAGATGGTGGTGTTGCGTAGCCCCGGCAGGGTCACGTTGACAAATTTCTGCCAGCTATTCGCGCCATCCAGTGACGCCGCTTCATACAGATCTTCCGAAATGTTCTGCAAACCCGCCAGGAAGATAAGCATTTGATAACCCGCCCCCTGCCAGGCCGACATGATCACGATGGCAGGCATTGACCATGCAGGATCACCCAGCCAGTTGATCTTGTCGATCAGCCCAAAAGAGACTGAATTGAGAAACTCGTTAATCAGGCCAATGTCTTTGTGATAAAGGAATGTCCACACAATCGAAACGACAACCATTGAGGTAACCACCGGAGCAAAATAGGCGGTTCGGAAGAAATTGGTGCCTTTCAACCCCATATTGACGAGTAGAGCCAGCAACAAAGCCGCGCCACACTGCAGTGGAATAACCAGAAACGCGAACTTAATCGTATTTATAAACGATTTAATAAATATCGGATCTTTAGCTAACAGCACGACACGGGAATCAGAAAAAGTAATGGTCGACAGTTCGCTATAACCTTTATAAGAAGGATCTTGGCGCAATACTTTACGCAGGCGTTCGAATTGCGGTTCGCCTTTTTCGTCTAATATCAGTTTGCTTTGTTCATCACGTTGCGCATCTTGTGTCAGCCAGCTAACTGCCAATAAGCGATCATAGTTACGTAGCCCAACACCTTCCGTCGGGTTAGGTGATAATAAACGTTGATCCGTGAATGAGAGAATTACTGCCATCACGAAGGGAACAAAGATAAAGAGGATCAATCCAAAAAATGCCGGACTGCCCATGAGCCAGCCGTAAAACCGCTGACGTCGCATCAGGCTGTCATTCTTTTTTACCCGCGCAGCGGGTGGTGGTTGAATAAATGCTGAATCCGCCATCATTTACGTCCTATCTGAACTTCGGATAAGGCCCGCATTGCGCGGGCCAGACTACAGATTATTTTTTGAAACCGTAACCGTTGTTGTCTTCAATGTTACGTTCGATAGCTTCTACTGCTTTATCCAGCGAATCCTGAACATCGCCACCATCCAGAATGTCATTCACCGCTTTCTCGAAGCTGCTGGTGATCACAGGGTAAGCAGGTGTTTCCGGGCGCATTTTTGCGTATTTTTCAGAGAACTCGTAGAACAAACGCCATTTACCACCGGCCTTGTAATTTTCAGTCATCGCTGCTGCAGCCGCTGTATTTGGAATCAGGCTGGTCGCATTAGACATCGCAGCGATTTCGTCTGGTTGCAACAGGAAGCTCAGCCATTTAGCGGCACCCGCTTTATCCGGACAGGCTTTGCTGATCCCCCAGTGCCATGAACCACCACCGATCACCGGACCATTACCAAAATCAGGAACAGGCATGATAGCTAAGTCGTCACCGTAGGCTTTCGTCATGTCACCCACTGCCCATGAGCCGTTGTAGTGAATAGCCACTTTGCCTTGCAGGAAGCCTTTATCATCAGTTGGCTTACGGTCGATGTATTTTTCTTTAACCAGTGACTGCATCCAAGTGCCCCATGCCACAGCTTTTTCGCCGTTCAGCACGCCTTCTGATTCCACATAGTTCGCGCGGTTGATTTGATCGCCACCAAAACTTTGCAGGAATGGGCCAAAACCATAAGAGTACCATTCGCCGCTCCAGCTGGTGTTGATATCAAATGGATAGCGGAATTCACCTGATTTTTTCAACTTTGCCAGAATTTCGTTGAACTCGTCTTTTGTCCATGGCTTATCAATTGTCGCTTTACGGATGCCGTGTTTATCCAGAATGCTTTGACGAGAGAACAGCGCCAGTGACACGTCATACTGACCAACGGAATAAACTTTACCTTTATAGGTGCCTTTACCCACACTGTTGAGCTGTTCCAGTTGCACTGCGGGCAGCAAGCCATTCAGTTCCACCAAATTACCGGCCCAGGCGAAGTTAGGTACAACGGGCTGATCCATATCGAGCGCACATGGCAATTTACCTGCCAGCGCAGCAGCGTTAATGGTTTCGGTATAGGCCCCTTCCGGGATCATTTCCATTACCACTTTGTATTCGTTCTGGCTCTTATTGAAACGTTCCACTGCAGCTTTAGAGGCGGCGATCTCCTTTTCATTGGTATCGTGACGCCAAACTTTAATTTCGGCTGGCGCAGCCATCGCTTGTGCAGATGCAGCAGCAATCAATGTGGCAAGAACAGAGTAACTCATTGTTTTCATGTTCATTCGATCATCCTTTGTTTTGGTTTCTTGCTTACAAATACAGTGGAACACTGTGTTTTACAGGCTTAGATATAACCCAGCCAAATGTAACTATTCATGTAACAAGCCAAGCATAGCTAAACCGTTTCAGTGGCGCTAAATATGCCCACAAAGTGATTTCGCTTATGTGATCCATGTTGTGGATTTGTAACAAACAGAAAAATGTAACATGTTACAAACCTCGGATGTGATCAGTGTCATAATACGTTGAGATTTCTTGATCTAACCCCTGCTGATTCGATACAGCAATGAATTTTGCAATTGCAAATTGCCTGTATCCGTTGCGTTTTGCACTGAAGCTTCGAAAGAAACCAATTCTTTTGTGATATTGGTAACTATTTCCAATTGGCTTAATACTTGCTTTGTAAAATTGACTTAGATCAATGTTTGAGTACGCTGAATTTGATGTAAGCCCGACTGCTACATTGTTTGTTCTGGAGGCGCCAATGAAACTAAACCAACCCGTTACTCAAAATGAAAGAACCTATTCTCAAGATCTAAATCTTATTTCTACCACCGACCTGCAAAGTAACATTACAGATGCCAATGCCAGCTTCTGTGAAATTGCCGGGTTTACTCTTGATGAATTACGCAACAAACCACACCACGTCGTGCGCCACCCTGATATGCCTCCGCAGGCGTTTGCTGATATGTGGAAACATATACGCCAGGGCAGTAGCTGGATGGGTTTAGTCAAAAATCGTTGCAAAAATGGCGATCACTATTGGGTTAATGCCTTTGTTACGCCGATCAGAGACAACAAAGGAAACGTCATTGAATATCAATCTGTTCGTGTCTCACCGGGTGATGAAGAAAAAAGACGCGCGGAGAAAATTTATACCCAACTCAACAACAACCAAACGCCTTGGCAGCTTCGCATGCCTCATTATTCATCATCGTTCCTGATTCAATGCATTCTAACTATTAATGCGTTGTTACTTAGTTGGATGGCAATATCAGGCTTTAACCCTATTCTTATGACGCTGTGTGCATTCACCATACTGACTGCATTGTTATTAAATAATAGACAGTCATCTCGTATTCGCAAATTAAGCAAAAGAGCACAAGAACGATTTGATAACCCATTAATGCAATTGATTTATACCGGCAAAGTAGGCTCACTCTCTGCCATTGAACTGTCAATGTTAATGAACGAGGCAGAATTACGCGCAGTTGTCGCCAGAACAGGTGAAACCAGCCATAACATCTTGGCCGCAGTAAATGAGGATGTAAAAAATGTGTTGTCAATTACCCGCAATCTGGAACAGCAACGCGCTGAAACAGAGATGGTGGCCACTGCAGTAACAGAAATGAGTAATTCAATTAAAGAGGTGTCTGAAAGTGCGGAACACACCTCATTGGCGATAGATAAAGCAACCATCTTATCCAGTGAAGGCAGAGACAGTGTCGATAGCACCATTCAGGCAGTTGTCGGCATGCACGATGAAATTAACCGTTCTCAACAAGTGATCAATGCACTGGCGGGCGATTGTCGGGCCATCGAACATATTCTCGATGTCATCAATAATATTGCTAATCAAACCAATCTCTTAGCCCTGAATGCCGCTATTGAAGCTGCCAGAGCCGGAGAGCATGGCCGTGGATTTGCAGTAGTTGCTGATGAAATTCGTTCACTGGCAATCAAAACACAAACTTCTACCAATGAAATTCAAAACATGATCAACGAGTTACAAACTAGTGCGACAAAAGCAGAACAGGCGATGGAATCTGGCCGACAACTGTCTGCCGTTTGTCAGGACAAAGCGAAAAGCACAGGTCTGGTATTAGAAAAAATTGATGCGATGTTGCAAGAAATTGCAGCAGCGGGATCTCAGATTGCACAGGCAGTGCACCAACAGGCAGGCGTTACCGAAGAACTCTCTCATAATGTATTTAACATTAAATCTCTGGCGGAAGAATCAACCAACAGCAGCCACAAAACAACCAGTGGAATTAATGATCTGGCCGATCGTTTAAATGATTTGGATCGTCTGATTATTCAGTTCCAAAGGAGTAAACCGCATGAATCTCGTCGTAATGGTTATGTTACTCAAGCCGCTACTGCCTGATGTCGGCACATTCCCTGCTAAAACCTTACTCTATTACAGAGAATGTGATATAGCGCTGATTGTCGTGAGGTGACACAAGTGAGCCGCTTGTCACAGACACACCCGCCGTACTTCATGGACTATTATTAATAGTAGGAAAATCAATAACGCACCGGAGTGCATTACCATGAAATATCTCGTTCTGGATGTCGGTGGCTCGGCCATTAAATATGCGTTAATGGATAAACAAGCTGTCGTACTGGAAAAAGGCCAGGTAGCAACACCGTTAGATAGTTTTGGTGCTTTCAGCTCAGAAATCATCCGTTTATATAAACATTATCAGGATCAAATTACTGGTATTGCTTTCAGTTTGCCTGGAGTAATAGACAGCGAGCAAGGCAATTCTATTACCGGTGGCGCACTGACCTATAACGATAAACGTAATTTCGTTGCCGATATTCAGCAACATTGTCCGGTGCCAGTCACAATCGAAAATGACGCCAAATGTGCCGCATTGGCGGAAGCCTGGAAAGGCAGTCTGGTGGGTTGTAAAAATGGCGTCGTCGTGGTGCTAGGCACCGCTGTCGGCGGTGGCATCTTCCTGAATGGTCAGCTCTATAAAGGCTCGCATTTTGCCGCTGGCGAACTGAGCTTTTTACTCACCGATAGCTGGCATGCGAAAGGTGAGCCTTACCATTATTGGGGACATGACGGCGGTAGTCGGGGTTTATGCCGTGCTGTTGAGCACATTAAACGCCTACCACCGAAAAGTGTGAATGGGCAACAGGTCTTTGCCTGGGCGAATGAAGGTGATGCTGACGTTTGCGAAGCGCTGGATGCTTATACCTATCGTCTGGCTATGCAGTTTTTCAACTTACAATCGTTGTTTGACCCGGATGTGATTGCCATTGGCGGCGGGATCAGCGCACAGCCATTGTTGCTTCAATATATTGAGCAAAACATGGTTTATCTGGAACAACACTTACCGATGCACCTGACTATTCCAAAAGTAGTCCGTTGCCATTTTATGAATGATGCCAATCTGGTGGGCGCACTGCGCCATCATCTGCAGATCACAGAAACACCTGTGCCTTAACTCATCTTCACTTTGGCCCCCTGACACAACAAGGGGGCTTTTCATTCAGCAAACCACAAATTTACTGCTGCCCATCCCCCACTTCCAACAACGCCAGCTCTACCAGCTCATCAGGCAGCTCTTTTTGCACTGAGACCCCCAGATCTTTGAATTCGGAGGCTTGTTTAATGAGGTTTCCCTTACCGGAATAGAGCTGCGAGAAGGCTTTTTCGTAGCTGCCTTTGGCTTTATCGAGCTGCTTGCCGACTTCCTGCATACTGGTCAGAAAATTATTCAGTTTACTGTAAAAGCGCTCTGCCCGATTTGCCAACTCTGCGGTGTGTTTGTTCTGATCTTCAAACCGCCACAGCTGTCGCACAATGTTAAGACTGGTCAGTAACGTGGTGGGTGTTGCCACCAGCACATTGCGTTCAATTGCTCGCTGATAGAGCGTGTTATCAAATCGCAGCGCCTCAACGTAAGCCGACTCTATCGGGATAAACATGATCACCACTTCCGGTGAATTCAGCCCCGGCAGTTTGTAATAATCACGATCGGCCAATTCACTGATCCGCGCACTCACTGCTTGTGCGTGTTCCGCTAAGGCTTGCTGACGCTCCAACTCATGTTCCGCATTCACATAACGGGTATAAGCAGACAGTGAGGTCTTAGCATCAATAATCAGGTGTTTCTGTTGGGGTAAATAAACAATTGCATCGGGGCGTTGCCGCCCATCGACTGTAGAAAAGCTTACTTCGCGCTTATAATCGACGCCTAAACGTAAACCGGAATTATCCAGCACATTCTCCAGCATCAGCTCTCCCCAATTACCCTGCACTTTTTTCTGCCCTTGCAGTGCATTGGTTAACTTATCGGCTTGATCGGTAATTTGGCGATTCAGGTTTTGCAGATTAATCAGTTCGGCCCGCAGTTCACTGCGTTGTTTCAGCTCTTCAACATGAATGCTTTCGACTTTTTGGCGAAACCCCTGCATCTCGGTTTGTACAGGTTTGAGTAAGTGATAAATACTTTCCTGGTTCAGTTCTTTGAAGGCTTTGCCTTTTCGTTCCAGAATCTCATTAGCGAGATTTTCAAACTCGGTTTTCAACATCTCGCGGCTATTCGATAATTGGCGTAGTTGTTCATTGAAATGCAGCTGTTTCTCATTGAGCGATGTGCGAAGTTCCGTGTGCTGTCGTAACAATTCCGTATGTTTAAGCTGGAGCTGATTCAATTCCTGATTTCGTTGCCCCAGCTGTTGTTCGCGCTCTTCGATACGTTCCAGCAATAACTCTCGTTCTGTTTCCAAACGCCCCATCTGCACATCTTGGTTAGCGATGATTTTTTGTGAACGGACATAAGATAAAAACCAGCCCGCGGTACTAGCCAGCAAAACAGCCAACACTAATACTGGTAATCCGAAAACCATCTCTGTCATTGTTATTCCTGTTTTATTAACTGCTTGCAGGCGGCATTATTAAGAATTGTGCTGAATAAATCTCGCGTTGATGCTTAGATCTATCGCGATTGGAGAAATTAATCTATTTCTTAAATAGATGATAGAACTTACGGTCTTGTTTAAACATATGACCTTTTACTAAGTCATCAATAATGAAATCGATCAATTCACCCATCGACATTTGTCTATGGATCGCGGCCAGATGCAGCACCTGAGCTCGGTGCACAAGCTCTTGGTGTAAGCTGGCATGCGCGTCCAGATCGTCGTATTTAAGCTCAGCAAGGATCTGCTCTTCGGCAGCAAAATGTTTTGCCGCATGCTCCAGTAAAGCCTGAAAAGCATCCTCAAAAGCAGCTGGATGTTCCTCTCTTTTTATTGCGGCATTAATCAATTCACTCGCCAGTTGGAATAATTCTTTATGCTCCAGATCAATCGTATATTCACCACTTTCATACGATTTTTTCCAATGCAGTCGGATTAATGCATCTTCGGTCAAAATAGAACTATCCTGATTGCGTTTATAAACCCAAACTCTATTTCTGCCCGATTCTTTGGCCTGATACATGGCCGTATCACCATTTTTCATTAATTGCTTTTCCGTCACTCCATGATCCGGATAAACAGCAATGCCGATACAAGCCGAAATTTCGAGTAATTTTCGTTCGGGCATTTCAAATGGCTGATTTAATACATCACGAATTTTTTCAGCGACAGCCACTGCATCTGCGATCCGTCTAATTTCAGGTAATAAGACAATAAACTCATCACCACCAATTCGTGCCGCAGTGTCTGATTCGCGTAAACAAGTCTCCATCCGTTGTGCGACGGCCTTTAACAACCAGTCACCCGCTTCATGACCATAACTGTCGTTAACCGGTTTAAATTTATCCAAATCAATGAACATTAATGCCAGGCGAGATTCATTTCTCTTCGCCTGTGTAATTGCTTGCTCAAGACGATCGAGTAACAGACGACGATTGGGTAATTGGGTCAGCGAATCATAAAAAGCCAGATTGCGGATCACTTCTTCGGCTTTTTTCCGAGCCGTGATATCCCGGCTAATACCAATAATCGATGTCAGACGCCCTGCTGCATTAGCGTGTAACGTCGTGACAACTTCTGTAGAGATGATGTGACCATCTTTATGCGGCTGATCAATTTCAGTAACGCGGCGGGTATCGCTGTGATCACCTGCGTGCCAGGATTCAATGGCACTCACTAAGGATGTGTAGGCTCGTTCGGAAGACTCCGGCGTCATCAATTCTTCGGGCGATTGCTGCATAACCTCTTCCACCGTAAAACCGCGTAAATTATATACAGAGGGGCTGATATAGGTAAATTTGCCGGTAGCAATGTCCATCGTCCAGATAACATCTGCTGAATTTTCTGTAATAAAACGTAGATTGCGCTCGCTCTCTTCCATGTCGGCGATAGCAGACTGACGAGCCTTACTTTCATTAATGAGTTTTCTGTTTAGGCGTATAAAAACAAAAACCACCACCAAACACAGAGCACAAACAGACAAGACCACTGCAATGACGATATAGAGATGCCTAAGATCTTTTTGCTCAGGTTCAGGTTTATATAGGAACCCTTGCAATGAAAAATGAGGAGGTAAGAGCCCTAATTCAGCATAGGTATCTGCAATATGTTGCCATCGACCAGCATACATATATCCCAGCTCGATATTGTCATGTCCTAATAACGGGGCCATGTTTTTAGCTTCATAGAGCAAATGTGCTTTGTCGTCGTGATATCCATAATGAGAAATAATGACATCGGCGATTTCATCCGGGTGTTGCATCGCATAAATCCAGCCTTTGATACTGGCTGCACGAAAAGCTTTCACGCGATCGGGGTGTGTCTGTATTTCCTGTTCTGTGGTAAATAAATTATCTCCGTAGAAATCGATACCAGCAGAACGAGGTGTAAACATCAGATAACGGAATGCGCTTTTATCCAGATAATAAAGTTCGTCGGAACTGAAAGCGCTAATTGCATCAACTTTTCCATCAATCAAATCACCAAAATCGAAACTATACGGTAATAATTTTAATCGCTCTGTTGCCACCCCCTCTTTCTTTAAATAAGCCATCAATTCATCGGCATGGGGTTCCAGCATAATTTTTTTGCCAGCAAGATCATGAACAGACGAAATACCTGCATCTGCGCGCGCAATAAAAACCAGAGGAGAATGCTGAAAAATAGCCGCTAGTGCAACAACGGGTTTCCCTTGCTGTCGCGCTAATAATAATGAGCTGTTGCCAACACCATATTGTGCTCGTCCAGAAATGACTTCACTGACGACTTCCATGCCCGGTTTAGAGTCCATAATGCTGACATCAAGACCCGCATCGCGGTAGTAGCCTTTCATTTTGGCGGCATAATAACCAGCAAATTGAAATTGATGAAACCACCTTAATTGTAATGTGATTTTTTCCAGCGGTGCAGCCTCTGTCGATAACGATAGAGTCAAACATAAGAAGGCAAACAGGAGATCCCCCCCCACTTGATCATCCCAACATCTTTTGATGAAAGGGTTCGCATTGCCTGACTGATCCTTATGTCAGATGGTGATAAATACGGCTCACAATGTCGGGACTAATTCAACTCATTTCAGATTAGCATGCCCCTTAAATGGTGCCAGCTGAAATGTCGCATTCAGCGCCCTCTATTTCTAATATAATGATAAATATAGGGCGCTAAATGCGGTATTTCAGGTTTTAATCTAACAGATGAAAAAATCAGAACAATTTCTTCAACCCTTTCGATATAGCATCACCGGCTTTTTGTTCCAGTTTTTGCTGCACTTCCTGTTTTTTCTCTTCCAGTTTGGCGCCGGCGTTTTCTTTCAATGCCGCAGTCAGGTCAAGCGAATATTTAGGGGCGGATGTAGGGCCTTTAATGCGGATAGGCACCGTAACGCCGTGTAATTTATCCCGATCTGCCCCTTCCTGCCCTT
>ERZ650312.1567-NODE-1567-length-12782-cov-27.829732_pt1 | contig 12782 bp, 11 predicted proteins | sample MGYA00376248_ERZ650312 | MGnify/ENA primary metagenome ERZ650312 (study PRJEB26733, sample SAMN07839316) | wastewater metagenome | biome: urban; feature: wastewater treatment plant; material: waste water | place: USA: North Carolina | collected 2016-07-28 ... | reverse complement strand
CCCGAACTTGCGCCGGCTGCGCCGTCGCTTCGAACATGCGGGGCGGACTTCCCCCTGGTTTTCTGCGATGCTCGGCACGCTTTACGGGAGGTAAGGCGGCTAAGCACAACGGATGGTGCGATGAATGCGTCAGCTATGCCGGCGCAAGCTGGCGCAGGGTGTCGTCCGCCAGGGTTTCGGCAATCTGTTCGCGCAGCAGCTGGAATTCGGCGCTGGCGAACAAGGCGCGGCGGTCGCGGTGGCGGGGGAAGGGCACGTTCAGGTCGGCGATCACCCGGCCGGGGCTGGAGCCGAGGATGACCACCCGCTGGCCCAGGTACAGCGCTTCGTCCACGTCGTGGGTGACGAACAGCACCGTGGTTTTGGGTTCGGCGGTTTCCCACACATCCAGCAGCACGTCTTGCAGGCGGGCGCGGTTGACCGGGTCGAGCGCGCCAAACGGCTCGTCCATCAGCAATAGCGGCGAGCCGATGGCCAGGGCGCGGGCGATGGCGGCGCGCTGGCGCATGCCGCCAGACAATTCAAACGGGTATTTGTCGCCGATGTCGTCCAGGCCCACGCGGGCCAGCGCGTGGTGCGCTTCCTGGCGGCGCGCGGCGCTGGGGGTGCGTGGGCGGGCTTTGCCGATGGCCAGCGCCAGGTTGTCCACCACCGTCATCCACGGAAACAGCGCGTAATCCTGAAACACCACGCCGCGCTCCAGCCCCGGGCCTTTCAGCGGCCGGCCGGCCCAGTACAGCCGGCCGCGCGCCGGCTCCAGCAGGCCGGCGGCCAGGCGCAGCAGGGTGGATTTGCCCGAGCCGCTGGCCCCCAGCAGCGAGACAAACTGTCCGGGCGGCACATGCAGGTGGATATTGTCCAGGATCGGCGCGCCGTCATAGCCAAAGTGCACGCCTTCCAGAATCAGTCCCTGGCTCATCATGCGTCCTTTTGCTTGTACTCTTTTTGCAGCTTTTTCCAGAACGGGTCGTTGGGGTTTTCCCGCGCCAGCTGGGCCAGCACTTTGGCGTACAGTTGGCTGTCGATGGCGGCGTTCAGGTCCGGCTTGGTGGGGATGAATTCACTGTTCACCATCACGTCGGCAAAGTGTTTGACGCCCTTGACGTTGGGGTCGCTGGATTGGTCCAGATACGGGGAGTAAAACCCGCGCCACAGCAGTTTCGGGTCGAGCTTGACGTATTTGGCGATCGAATCGATGGTTTGTTGTTTGTTCTCGGTGGCGAATTTTTCTGCCTTGAGAATGGCGCGCAGGAATTTCTCCCAGGTGGCCTGATCCTTCAGCCGGGTGTCGGTGACCACCAGCCGGCAGCACGGGTGGCCGGGTTGCAGGTCGGTGGAGTGGATCACCACTTTCAGGCCCTGGTCTTCGGCGCGCAGGTCATGCGGGCCCCACACCACGCCGGCGTCCACCTGGCCGGATTTCACCGCTTCAATCACTGCCGGCGGGTTTTTCAGCTCGAAAATCTGCACATCGGTTTTCCAGCGGATACCGGCGTCCTTGAGCGCGCCGCGCAGGACGGCGTCCCCCGAGGCCATGCGCACGGTGGCGATTTTTTTGCCGCGCAGCGCGCTGATTTTATTGTATTTACTGGCGTTTTCCGGCGTGGTGATCACTGCGGCGTCGCCACCCATAATGCCGCCGATGATCTTCAGGTTGGCGCCTTTGGAAATATGCGCCACCGGGGCGGTGGTGCCAAACGCGCCCACGTCCAGCTTGCCGGCCACCACGGCATTCAGGCCGTCGGCCGAGTTCTGGAATTCCACCAGCTCGACATCCAGCCCTTCCTGGGCGAACAGGCCCTGCTCTTTGGCGACAAAAAACTTGGCGTGGCCGGTGACCGGCAGATAGCCGACCTTGATCGGCTCGGCCAGCGCCAGGCCAGACAAGCTCAGCGCCAGCGCGGCGCAGGCGGCGCGCACGGCGTGCGGACGCAGCAAACGGGTAAAGGACATGACAGCGCTCCTGAAGTGCAATGGGGATGCGCCGCACTGTACCCAAGCCGGCCGGCCAGGCTAAACAAGGAATCCGCACAACGATATGGCTTTTTCAGATAAGCGCGGCTCACCAAACCCGCCAGGCGTCGCCGGCTTACGGCGCCGGGTTGAACCAGCGCAGGCGGATGTCCGCCACCGCCTGTTCCAGCGCCTCGCTCCACGGCGCCTCCCAGGCGTTGAGGTTTTCTTCCAGCTGGGCCAGCGAGGTGGCGCCGATGATGGTGCTGGCGACAAACCAGCGCGAATAAACAAACTTCAGCGCCAGCTGCGCCGGGCTCAAGCCGTGCGCCTCGGCCAGCGCGGCGTAGGCGGCCACCGCCTCGGGCACGCCTGGCTTGCTGTAGCGCTGGGCAAAGCCGTCAAACTCGGTCACCCGGCCGCGCGCCTGCGGGTTGCGCAGGTATTTGCCGCTGAGCAGGCCAAACGCCATCGGCGAATACGGCAGCAGGGCAATCTGCTCACGGTGGCAAAACTCCAGCATGGCGGTTTCCCAGGTGCGGTTCAGCAGGCTGTAGGCGTTTTGCACGCTGACCACGCGCGGCAGCTGGTATTCACGGGCGGCGTTGAGAAACTGCATCAGCCCCCACGGCCATTCGTTGGACAGGCCGATATGGCGAATCTTGCCCTCGTCCACCAGCTCGGCCAGCGCTTCCAGCGTTTCGCGCGGCGGGGTGAACGGCCGCTCCTTGGCCGGATCGTAAACAAATTCGCCAAACATCGGCGTGTTGCGCTCGGGCCAGTGCAATTGGTAAAGATCAATGTAGTCGGTTTGCAGCCGGCGCAGCGAGCCTTCCACCGCTGCGCGCAAATTGGCGCGGGTGAAGGCATGCTGGCCGTCACGAATCCATTGCAAACCCCGGCTGGCGCCGGTGGCTTTGGTGGCCAGCACCACTTTGTCGCGGTCCTGGCGGGCCAGCCAGCTGCCGACAATCCGCTCGGTGGCGTGCACGGTGTCGGCGCGCGGCGGCACCGGGTACATTTCGGCGGTGTCGATGAAGTTGACGCCACGGGCAAAGGCGTAATCCAGCTGGGCATGGCCTTCGGCCTCGCTGTTTTGCTGGCCAAAGGTCATGGTGCCCAGGCAAATGGCGGAGACATGCAGCGTGCTGCCGGGCAGGGTGCGGTATTCCATCGGGGCTTCCTTGTCGGTGGGGAGGGCAGGCAGATGCGGCAGTCTACCCCCGGCTGTGGCGATGGCGCGATGGCGTCGGCAGGTTTTTTTGCTGTGCAATAAATCGAATAAACAAAGCGGTTTTTCTTGGTTCCGGCCAGGCTGGGCGCTGTGCCAGTCTGAGCGCCTGATCTTGCCGGGCGCGTGGCGTCCGGCGCTTGACGCCACTCACTCCAGGAGCCAGACATGAGCCAGACGCCTTCGCGCCACTACCGTTACGAAACCCTGCAAGTGCACGCCGGCCAACAGCCTGCGCCCGGCACCAATGCCCGCGCCGTGCCGATTTATCAGACCTCGTCGTACACCTTCGACAGCGCCGACCACGGCGCCAAGCTGTTTGCGCTGAAAGAGTTCGGCAATATCTACACCCGCATCATGAACCCGACCACCGACGTGTTCGAGCAGCGCATTGCCGCGCTGGAAGGCGGCGTGGCGGCGGTGGCCACCAGCTCGGGCCAGGCGGCGCAGTTCATCGCCATCACCACCCTGGCGCAGGCTGGCGACAATATTGTCTCCAGCAGCCATCTGTACGGCGGCACGTATAACCAGTTCAAGGTGACGCTGCCGCGCCTGGGCATCGGCGTGAAATTTGTCGATGGCGACAATCCGCAAGCCTTCCGCGCCGCCATCGACACCCACACCAAGGCGATTTATGTGGAAACCCTGGGCAACCCCAGTTTTGCCGTGCCGGACTTTGCCGCCTTGAGCCAGATTGCCCGCGAAGCCGGCATTCCGCTGATTGTCGACAACACCTTTGGCGCCGCCGGCTATATTGCCCGGCCGATCGACCATGGCGCCGATATTGTGGTGGCCTCGGCCACCAAGTGGATTGGCGGCCATGGCACCTCGATTGGCGGGGTGATTGTGGATGCCGGGACCTTCAACTGGGGCAATGGCAAGTTTCCCTTGTTCACCGACCCCGCGCCGGGCTACCACGGCCTGAATTTCTGGGAGGTGTTTGGCGCGGGCGGCCCGTTTGGCAATATCGCCTTTGCCATCCGCGCCCGGGTGGAAGGCCTGCGCGACATCGGCCCCAGCCTGTCGCCGTTCAATGCGTTCCAGCTGCTGCAAGGCGTGGAAACCCTGTCGCTGCGCGTGCAACGCCATGTGGACAACACCCTGGCGCTGGCGCAATGGCTGCGCGCGCATCCGCAAGTGGCCTGGGTGGAGTACAACGGCCTGGAAGACAGCCCCTACCACGCCAAGGCCAAGCAGTATCTGCGCAACGGTTTTGGCGCGGTGTTGAATTTTGGCATTCGCGGCGGCGCGCAGGCGGCGCAAACCTTCATCGACCATGTCGAGCTGGCCAGCCATCTGGCCAATGTCGGCGACGCCAAGACCCTGGTCATCCACCCGGCCTCGACCACCCACCAGCAGCTGTCCGACGCCGAACAGCGCGCCGCTGGCGTGCGCGCCGACCTGATCCGCGTGTCGGTGGGCATCGAGCACATCGACGACATCAAGGAAGACTTCGATCACGCCCTGCGCCGCGCCGGCCTTGAGGCGGCGGCATGATCGACTCGCGCATTTCGCCGCACACCGACTGGCTGCGCCTGGCCGAACCGCTGGCGCTGGACTCTGGCCAGACGCTGCCCGACGTGCGCATTGCCTACCGCAGCTGGGGGCAGCTGTCTGCGGCCGGCGACAATGCCGTGCTGGTCTGCCATGCGCTCACCGGCTCGGCCGACGCCGATGTCTGGTGGGCGCCGCTGTTCGGGCCCGGCCGCACGCTGGACCCCAGCCGGGATTTCATTGTCTGCGCCAATGCGCTGGGCAGCTGCTACGGCAGCACCGGGCCGGCCAGCCCGGCGCCGGACGGCCAGCGCTGGGGCGCGCGCTTTCCGGTCATCACCGTGCGCGATCAGGTGCGCGCGCACATGCGCCTGGCCGACCACCTGGGCATTCGCCGCATCCGCTTTGTCATTGGCGGTTCGATGGGCGGGCTCGCTGCGCTGGAATGGGCGCTGCTGGACCCGGCCCGGGTCGGCGCCGTGGTCAGCATTGCCGCCAGCGGCCGCCATTCGGCCTGGTGCATGGCCTGGAGCGAAGCCCAGCGCCTGGCGATTGCCGCCGACCCAAACTTTCGCGGCGGCGACTATCCGCCGCACGATCCGCCCGACGCTGGCCTGGCCGCCGCGCGCGCCATGGCCATGGTCGGCTATCGCAGCCCGGCCTCGCTGGAGCACCGCTTTGGCCGAGCCACCACCCAGGCGCTGTTCGCCAACGGCGGCGGCGTCGAGCCGGCCATCCGCGGCTGGCTGCGCCACCACGGCCGCGCGCTGACCCAGCGCTTTGACGCCAACAGCTATCTGACCCTGCTCAACGCCATGGACAGCCACGATCTGGGCCGCCAGCGCGGCGTGTACGAAAGCGTGCTGCGCCGCATCACCCAGCCGGTGTTGATCGGCTCGGTGATCAGCGACGCGCTGTATGTGCCGGCCGAGCAACACACCCTGGCGTTTTTGCTGCCGCGCGGCGAACTGTTCGAGATCGATTCGGAACATGGCCACGATGGTTTCTTGATCGACGCTGCGCGCTTCGAGCCGCGCGTGCGCCGCTTTGTCGAGCGCCTGCCGGCCGACGGCGCCCCGGCCAGCTCGCCGCCGGCCAGCCAGTTGCGCTATGCCTGGTGAGCGCGCCGCCAATCAAATACGTATAAGCCGCAAAATATCGCTTCTTTCCGGGCGCGCACGCTCGCCGCCTATGCTGGCGGGCCGGATCACAGCCCGTGATCCCCCACGACAGGAGACCGGCATGCTCGCCCGCCCAGACTTTTCCCGGCCGCCGGGAGCCGCGCGATGAATTTTCAGCAACTGCGCATCATCCGCGAAACCGTGCGGCAGAATTTCAACCTCACCGAAGTGGCCAATGCGCTGTACGCCTCGCAATCCGGCGTCAGCAAGCACATCAAGGACCTGGAGGACGAACTTGGCCTGGAGCTGTTCATCCGCAAGGGCAAGCGCTTTCTTGGCCTGACCGACCCCGGCAAGGAGCTGCTGGTGATTGTCGAGCGCATGCTGCTGGACGCCGCCAACATCCGCCGCCTGGCCGAGCAGTTCAGCCAGCGCGACGAAGGCCAGCTGACCATCGCCACCACCCACACCCAGGCGCGCTACGCGCTGCCGCGCGTGGTCACCGCCTTCAAGGCGGCGTTTCCGAAAGTGCATCTGGTGCTGCACCAGGCCAGCCCCAGCGAGCTGGTGCGCCTGTTGCAGGAAGGCGAGGCCGACATCGGCATCGCCACCGAAGCGGTGGCCGACGTGCCCGAGCTGGTGTCGTTTCCGTATTACAGCTGGCATCACGCCGTGATCGCCCCGCCGGCGCACCCGCTGCACCAAGGGCCGCTGACGCTGGAAGCGCTGGCCGATTATCCGCTGATCACCTATCACCACGGCTTTACCGGCCGCACCCGCATCGACCGCACCTTTGCCGACGCCGGCCTGAACGCCGACATCGTCATGGCCGCGCTGGACGCCGACGTGATCAAGGCCTATGTGGAGCTTGGCCTGGGCGTGGGCATCATCGCCTCGATGGCCGTCGATCCCAAGCGCGACGCCCACCTGCCGGTGGTGGCCGGCGAACCGCTGTTTGGCTACCACACCGCCCGCATCGCCGTGCGCCGTGGCCATTATTTGCGCAGCTACGCCTACCGCTTTATTGAACTGTGCGCCGACGTGCTGGATGAGGCGACGGTGAAGCAGGCGCTGAGTCCGGTGACGCAGGAGTAAGCGCGGCTCATAAAATCCCCGACGTGGTGGCGTGACCTTGCTGGACGCCCGCGCTGTCTGCGCACGCCTGGCCAGCGCCGCTGCGCCGGGTTTGGTGAGCGACGCTTACCCCTCGGCGCCGCCCTCCCGCTCCACCCGCAGCCGATAGCGAAAGCGATCTCCCCGGTAGTGAATCCAGTCCAGCTCCAGCGGCTGGCCGTCGCGGGTGTAGGTCATCCGCTCCAGATGAATCAGCGGCGCGCCTTCGGCCACTTCCAGCCGGGCGGCCAGCTCCGCGCTGGCGGCGACGGCGTCGATGCTCAGTTCGGCGTAGCCCAGGGCGATGCCGTAATCCTGTTCGTAGATGGCGAAGATGTCGCGCCCGGCCAGGTCTTCCTGCGCCAGCCGCCGGCCCAGCTCCACCGGCACATAGGTCAGGTCCACCGACACCGGCGCGCCGTCCAGGTGGCGCACGCGGCGGATTTCGGTGACTGGCGCGCCTTCGGCCAGCGCCAGCCAGCGGGCCACGGCGGCGCTGGCCGGGCGTTCCTGGAGCGACTCCACCCGGTTGTGCGCCAGATAGCCCTGGTCGCGCATGGCTTCGGCAAAGCCTTGCAGCCGGCCCAGCGCCTGGGCGGGTTTGGGCGGGGCGACAAAGCTGCCCTTGCCGGCCACGGTGCTGAGCAGGCCTTCTTGCGCCAGCACGCCCAGCGCGTGGCGCACGGTGATGCGGCTGACGCCAAACTGGCTCATCAGCGCTTTTTCCGAGGGCAGGCGCGCATGCGGCGGGTAGCGGCCGGTGAGAATTTCGCCGCGCAGCCAGTCACGAATCTGGCCATGCAGCGGCTGGCTGGGGTCAAGCAGGGGCGTCATCGAAGGAGTCCAAGGTTAAGCGCTGCCCACAAAACGCTCTTGGCTTTGTTGCCCAGCCTTGCCGTGCTTCTGGCTCTGTCGGCGTGCTGGCCAGGCTCGCTGCGCTGGGTTTTGTGGGCGGCATGCTAAGTTGCACAAGATGCCGGGCAGTATACCCGCACTGGCCAGCCAACCTGTTATGACAGGTTATAACTTTATCTGCAAAGCTTTGCAGTTTTCCTCGTTTCCGCCGGCTGGCCGGCGCTGCCTAGAATCCTCGCCATCCCCTGACGCGACTGTCGGCCCCGCCGGCGGCTGCCCACCTGTAATGAGGAATGTGCGATGAGTCTTGATATTTTCTGGTTTCTGCCCACCTCGGGCGACACCCGTTACCTGGGCCGCGCCGACGCCGCCCGCCCGCTGAACAATGCGTATCTCAAGCAGATCGCCGTGGCGGTGGATCAGCTCGGTTACGACGGGATTCTGATTCCCACCGGCAGCGGCTGCCTGGACCCCTGGGTGACCGCCTCGACCGTGGCCACCGTCACCCAGCGCATCAAGCTCCTGGTGGCGCTGCGCACCGCGCTGACCCAGCCCACCGCCGCCGCCCGTCAGGCCGCCACGCTGGATCAGGTCAGCAATGGCCGCCTGCTGGTCAATGTGGTGGCTGGCGGCGACGCCATCGAGCTGGCCGGGGACGGGATTTTTCTGGACCACGACGCCCGCTACGAAGAAGCCCGCGAGTTTCTCACCATCTGGCGCCAGCTGCTGGCCGGCGAGACGGTGAATTTCTCTGGCAAATATCACACGGTGAAAGACGCGCGCAATTTCTTCCCGCCGGTGCAAACCCCGCATCCGGGCATTTATTTTGGCGGCTCGTCGCCGGCGGCGCATGACTTGGCCGCCGAACAGGTGGACGCCTACCTGACCTGGGGCGAGCCGCCGGCCGCCGTGGCGGAAAAAATCGCCGACGTGCGCGCCCGCGCCGCCCAGCATGGCCGCACCGTGCGTTTTGGCGTGCGCCTGCATGTGATTGTGCGCGAAACCAACGAAGCCGCCTGGGCGGCGGCTGATGCGCTGATCGAGCATGTGGACGAGGCCACCATCGCCAAGGTGCAGGCGCGCTATGCGCAGATGGATTCTGAAGGCCAGCGGCGCATGGCCGCGCTGCACAATGGCCGGCGCGACCAGCTGGAAGTCAGCCCCAATCTGTGGGCGGGCGTTGGCCTGGTGCGCGGCGGCGCCGGCACCGCGCTGGTGGGCGACCCGCACACCGTGGCGGCGCGGCTGAAGGAATACGCCGACCTGGGCGTGGACAGCTTTGTGCTGTCCGGTTACCCGCACCTGGAAGAAGCCTACCGCTTTGCCGAGCTGGTGTTTCCGCTGCTGCCGGGCAAGGCCGAGCTGCGCCCGGCCGGCAAGATTGTCACCGGCGGCCCGTTTGACGCCAGCACCCTGGCCGATGCCCCGGCCGAACAGGAGGCCGCATGAACGTCATCGACATGCGCTGCCGGCCGGCCTATCTGCACGACTTTTTTGGCGCCACGCCCGGCACGGCGGCGTATGAGACGGCGCGCTGGCTTAACCGCCGGGTGGGCTCGCGCCACGACGAGCACTTCACCCCGTCGCTGACCCGCGAGGGCTTCTTGCAGGAAGTCCACGCCGCCGGGCTGCGCCACGCCGTGGTGGTGGGCCGCCACACCCCCGGCCAGCACCTGCCCAATGACCGCATCCAGCAGATTGTCGCCGACGACCCGGTGCTGCTGGGGGTGGGCGCAGTGGATCCGATTGTGCAGGGCGTGCAGCCGGCGCTGGATGAGCTGGAGCGCGCGGTGAACAGCCTGGGGCTGATCGGCATTGATGTCGAGCCGGGCTTTGGCCAGCCGGCGCGCCACGCCGACGACCGCGCGTATTTCCCGGTGTACGAAGCCTGCGCGGCGCTGAATGTGCCGGTGTTCATCATGTCCGGCCCGACCACGCCCGACCCCAGCTACAACGACCCGGCGGCCATCGGCCGGCTGGCGCAGGCTTTCCCCACCTTGCCGATTGTCTGCTACCACGGCTTTTACCCCAATGTCGCCGGCATTCTGGGCGTGGCCTTCCGCCACGAGAATGTTTATGTGGTGCCGGACATGTATTTGTTTGTGGCGGGCGCGCGCGATTACGTCGAGGCCGGCAATGGCTTTTTGCGCGAGCAATTGTTGTTTGGTTCGTCCTACCCGTTCCGGCCGATTGGCCAGTCGATTGACGATTTTCTGGCGCTGGGCTTCAAGGACGGCGCCGTAGAAGCGGTGCTGCACGACAACGCTGCGCGCTTGCTCAAGCTGGGCCCGGCGCCGGCCCGCTGAACCGAATTCCCTGGAGAACACATCATGACCGACGCTTTTCAACCGTCCCGCCGCCGCCTGCTGGGCGCCTTGTCCGCCGCCGCCCTGGCCGCCGCGCTGCCGCGCCCGGCGCGGGCCGCCAGCGACACCCTGCGCATCGGCTACCAGAAATACGGCACGCTGGTGCTGCTGAAGGCGCAAGGCACGCTGGAAAAACGCCTGGCCCCGCTGGGCATCCAGGTGAAATGGGCGGAATTCCCCGGCGGCCCGCAACTCCTGGAAGCGCTGAACGTCGGCAGCGTGGACTTTGGCACGACGGGCGAAACCCCGCCGATCTTCGCCCAGGCCGCCGGCGCCGACTTGCAATATGTGGCCTATGAGCCGCCGGCGCCCAAGGGCGAGGCGATTGTGGTGGCCAAGGATTCGCCGCTGAAATCGGTGAAAGACCTCAAAGGCAAGCGCGTGGCGCTGAACAAGGGCTCGAATGTCCACTACCTGCTGGTCAAGGCGCTGGAAAAAGCCGGGCTGAAATACGAAGACGTGCAAACCGTGTTTCTCAACCCGTCCGACGCGCGCGCCGCCTTCGAGCGCGGCAGCGTGGACGCCTGGGTGATCTGGGATCCGTTCCTGGCCGCCGCCGAGCATCAACTGGGCGCGCGCCAGCTGGCCGACGGCGTCGGGCTGGTCAGCAATCACCAGTTTTACCTGGCCTCGCGCCGCTATGCCGAGCAAAACGGCAAGGTGATCAAGCTGATTGTGGAAGAACTCGCCCGCCTGGACGCCTGGGCGCGGCAAAACTTCAAGGACGTGGCCGGCCAGCTGTCCTCGCAAATCGGCCTGGACGTCAACATCGTGCGGGTGGCCGCCGAACGCGGCACTTACGATGTGCGCCTGCTGGACGCCAAGGTGATTGCCGAACAACAGCGCATTGCTGATGTGTTTCATCAGCTCAAGCTGATTCCCAAGCCTTTGTCGGTGAAAGACATTGTCTGGTCGGGGCAGTAAGCGCCGCTCACAAAACCCTCCTGGCGTTGTTGTACGGTCTTGCCGCCCTGCTTGACTGTCTGCGGTCGTGCGCCCGGTCAGGGCCGCTACGCTGAGTTTTGTCAGCCACGCCCACACAGGCAGACGAACACAGGCCCACGCCATACAGCGTGGGCCTGTGTGCATTGGCGGCTCAGCCTGCCGGGTGGGCGGGGTCGGCCAGTGCCGGCAGTTGCACACCCATCATGTGCAGACGCGGGCAATTGACCATCTGGCTCAGCACTGGAGTTGGCATGTCGGCCAGGCCGTTGATCCATGGCCGCACCACCAGTTCGATGGCCAGCTTGAAATCATCCTGCATCCATTCTGGCGGAATCATGCGTTCCAGCAGCAGCATGGCCAGACCGTGCACCATCGACCAGATGGCCGCCGAATAATGGCTGGCCGTGGTTTCGTTGATGCGCGCGGCCATCGGCGAGCCTTGCGCTGCGGTCAGGATGGCCTGGGTCAGCGCCTGAAAACCGGCCTGGCCGGCATGCCAGCTGGCCAGAATGGCTTCTTCGGTCTGGTTTTGCGGCGGCGGCAGGTTTTTCAGGCCGTCCGGGCCGCCATGGTTGGGCTCTTTGAGCAAGCCACCAAAGTGATCGCCCGGATAATGGCTAAACATCACCGCCAGGTGCGCGGGGTGGCGGATGGCAAAGTTCAGGTAGGCACGCGCCATGCGTTCCAGGGTTTCGTTCAGTTGATTGGGCTCGCGGGCAATGCCGGCCATGGCCGCGTGCAGCAGCTGGTAGCCTTCGCTGGCGGCCACCGCCAGGACGTGATCCTTGCCTTCGAAGTGCCGGTAGGGCGCAGCCTGGCTGACGCCAGCGGCCCGGCAGATTTCGGCCAGGGTAAAGCCAGACGGGCCACGCTGGCGCACCAGTTCCAGCGAGGCATCAATCAGCGCGCGGCGCAGATCGCCATGATGATAGCGGCCGGCAGGCTTACGCGGGATGCGAGGTCCGGATGACGGCATGATGAAGACACTCATACAAATGTGTAATGAGGCATATCTTATTGCAATGCGCGGAGCGCTGACAGTCTGTTCTACTTATGTTAATATACAATACATCTCCAAGGCCTTGCTGGCATTGCCCATTTGCCAACAAGACGTCTTTGCAGGATGCGTGTTGATACCCCGACAGCTCTCCGGCTGATCGGGGTTTTTTTCGGCGATACCCTGGCCCGGCGGCCCAGGGTTTTGGCGCTATAATGACGGCCAATCCAAACACCCTGGGCTGCATTGGCGGCCCTTTTTGCCATTCCACAAGGTTTTCGACATGTCCCAGATTCCCCAGACCCTGACCCACTGGCTGATCGACGCCCAGCGCAAGGCTGGCGGCGACAGCGTGATGTTGCAGCTGCTTGACGACATCGCCACCGCCTGCAAGATGATCTCCCACGAAATCGCCCAAGGCGCCATGCTTGGCAATCTGGGCAAGGCCGGTAGCGAGAATGTGCAAGGGGAAGAGCAAAAACAGCTGGACGTGATCGCCAACGATATCTTTCTGGCGGTGAACGCCCAGGCCGGTCACTACCCGGCGATGGCTTCGGAAGAGCTGGAAGACGTCTATGTGGTGGATGGCGCGGCCGAGGGCAAGTATCTGCTGCTGTTTGACCCGCTGGATGGCTCGTCCAATATCGACGTGAATGTCTCGGTGGGCAGTATTTTCTCCATCCTGCGCCTGCCTGAAGGCGCTGATC
>ERZ650312.1566-NODE-1566-length-12784-cov-5.449210_pt1 | contig 12784 bp, 10 predicted proteins | sample MGYA00376248_ERZ650312 | MGnify/ENA primary metagenome ERZ650312 (study PRJEB26733, sample SAMN07839316) | wastewater metagenome | biome: urban; feature: wastewater treatment plant; material: waste water | place: USA: North Carolina | collected 2016-07-28 ... | reverse complement strand
ATCCTGGCGATGAAGTAGTGGAAGAGGTGCGCAAAATCTATAAGAAATTGCAAAAGCGCCAAAATCCTGAACATTTCACTGAAGATGGCTCAATCAAGCTGCGTCCAATTGTAGAGGCAACCAGTCCACGTATGGCTTATGATCAGGTACGTTTAGCCTTGCTGTTTATTGAATAGAGTACGATGACGATCGTATCTTATGCCTCAATGATTTCAATATCCACATATTGCTGAATCAGGTTTTCATCAAGCATGTGCACATAATCCATAAACATGACATTAAAGCTGCCTACGGTTTGTGCCTGATCATAGGCAAGCTTTCCCGCAATTGCGAAATGGGTATGTGAGGCAAGTGCTGCAATGAGTGGGGAACTGACCGCACTATATGCCGCCGTTAATGCTCCCAATGCACAGCCTGTTGCGGTAATTTTAGGCTGCAAATCACTCCCGCCATTCACCTTAATCACGGCATCAAGCTGTCTGGAAATGAGGTAGTCCGATTCACCTGAGATTGCAATACATTCAGCGTGCTGTAACAGGTTTTTTGCCTGAGCGTAGACATCCTGACTATCCAGAGTGCTGTCCACACCTTTGGATTGTACCTGGCTGCCTGCAAGCGTACTGATTTCAGAGGCATTGCCCCGAATAATGGTCGGTTTAAAGTGCAGAAGCTGGTCAACCGTTTCACTCCGCCATTTTAAAACAGCACCATAACCCACTGGATCAAGCACCCACGGCACTTGATGTTGTTGCGCTGTTTGTGCCGAAATCAGCATAGCCTGAGTTTGTTCAGTAGTTGGTGTTCCGATATTGATACTTAAGGCTGAACTGATTTGCGTAAAACTGCCCGCCTCAAATGGGTTGTCAATCATGGCGGGGGACGCGCCAGCCGCCAGCAGGATATTAGCCACATAATTATTGGCAACACTATTGGTCATGCACTGAACCAAAGGCGTTTGTCGCTGTAGTTCATGCCATGCCTGAATAATCTGTTCGATCAGTTGTTTTTTTGATGACATCGCAAATCCTTATAAGCTTTAACGTGTGAAATAGTGGTCTTGATGCTTGCAATGGCGACAGATCAGCGAGACATAATCCTTGGCATCATAATCCACCACCAGATCATTTGAACCACAATACATGCAACGTTTTACAGAATAAAAACTGAGGCGCGGTTCAATTTTACGCCACGATTTCCACACAGGTTGTATGAAGATACGCTCATCATAACCAAGAAACTTAAACAGCAGAATCTCGCTCATTTTACTAAACGGAATATTATGTGGTCTTGGTAAGGTGGAGGTTTCCCAGCGTTCAGTCAAGGCACGTTCCCGATACTGTTCCAGCGTCTTTTTGAGCAGGTTAGTGTTGATAAACTTGTCATTTCGGGGCTGCAATGCCTTTTGTTTGTACAGATATTCCAGTGCGGTCTGGATTAAGTAGTAAATTTGTCCTACCGCAAGGCTTTCCATCAAGCGATAACAAAAGCCCTGAAAATGTCGATTTCCTGCAATCTGGATGCCCCAGGTACGGCAGTAAAACTGCATAAACTGAACAATTTCCTGATATAGAACAAGGTAAAGAGTATCTTTCACTTCATCCGTGGTCTGGAATGGAATACCCAAACTCAGGTTTTCATAAAACCAGTGACGCAGTTGCTGTGTGATGCTAAAAAGACTTGGGTCAGCATAACCATCCAGACGAACATTCAAGTAATAATGCTCGGTTTCAATGCCTGAATCCTGCGGTTTTAAAATGCCTGCTTTTAGCAGTTCCTGAACAAGATGGTTCTGAAATAGGTAATTCGGCGTAATTTCGTGATATTTGCAATTTTTCCAATGAATGAGTTCGTCATGTTGGACATCCTCACGCGCATACTGATCCAGTAGGCTGAGCAGGAATAACTTGTTGAGAAAACTGAGCTGATCAAGGCTGTAAATGACCTCATCTTTGACCTTGTGTTTACGCTGTTCCTGCAATCGCGTTTGTTGGGTCTGTTTTTTGCGCTGTGCTGTACAGGAGGCACAATGACAATTTAGGTTGCTGTCTGACTTAAAAACGCGATGCTGGCAGTGGCTACATTCATGAAATTGCAGTTCATGTGTGTATTGTTCCGCATCAATCCAGTACATGGAAGCATGGCACAGTGGACAGTGGCTACTTTCATCTAACTGTTTTTGTAGAATCTGTAACTCCATTGATGCCTAACTCTAGTACGCTGAATAGGGGATTATACATGCTGAATTATTCGAAGTCAGAATTAAACAATAGTTTAGCGGTTGTTGACTGCAGGTGTGTATTGAGCTATAATTATTAAGCAATGAAACCGTATAATGTAGTTAAATATGCAAAAGAAATCAATCAGAAAAGGAATTCTTGGGCTCGTACTTTCTTTGGCAAGTGTTACTGCTTTTTCGGCAACGATTGAGGGCTTTTGGTACAGTATTGATGATAAAACTGGTGAAAAATTATCCGTCATCGAAATTAGAAAAGATGCCAAAAACGAATATAATGGAACGATTGTTTATCGTTATCCTACTATACCAGGTGCTAAAGCACTGTCGCACTGTACCAAATGTACTGGCGCATTAAAGAACAAACCGATTCTTGGTATGCAACTTTTAACTGGTTTTAAGGATGATCCAAACAAAGCCAATGCGTATATTGATGGTCTTATTGTAGAACCAAAAAGTGGTAGACATTATAAAGGGAAAGGTAATTTATCTTCTGATGGCAAACGCCTGCGCATGCGTGGCTATATGGGGGTTTCTGCTTTAGGTCGTACTGTGGTTTGGATTCGTACAGACAGTGCAAACCCTTAAACATGAGTCTAAATATTAAGTCGTATTTAAGCTGATTTAACTATAAAAAACTTGGTGGTATAGGGTAAGATAAACTTGATTTAATGAATAAAATTTTAATCAAGTCTGATAAGTACGAAGTGTTATTTAAAGTTAACGGAGATAATATGTTAAATCGTGTATTCATGAAAGGATTCTTGGGATTATCAATCACATTTACAAGTCTTATGACTTATGCTGCATCAATTGAAGGTTACTGGAAAAGTATTGATGACCGAACTGGTGAGCAACTATCAATTGTAGAAATCAGGAAAGGTGCTGATGGTCGTTACCACGGTAAAATTGCTTATCGTTATCCTGTTCCTGGTGGAGCTGCGTTAATCAATTGTACAAAATGTCCTCCGCCTTATACCAATCAGCCACTTTTGGGTTTGGAAATTTTTTCTGGATTTAAGGAAGATCCCGATAAGCGAAATGCTTATGTTGACGGAAAGGTTTTAGAAGCAAAAAGCGGCAAAATCTATAAAGGCAAGGCGAACTTAAGTGCTGACGGTAAACGTTTGCGTCTGCGTGGATATGTAGGTGTTTCTGCATTGGGCCGTACTCAGGTTTGGATTCGTACAGATAAGGCAAACCCTTAATTTTATTTAAAAAAACCTCGAACCATTGGGATTCGAGGTTTTTTATTGGGTCAACTAAACGGGGCACGGTAGATTTTCGTCCTCCTGACCGATTTTTTTCGCGGCAATCAGTGCCTGCACTTTTTTGCTTGGTACTTTTTCTTTTCCAAGCGCATCATAGGTATTCACGATATTGGTAACTTCTAGGGCGCTAAGATCAATACCCTCCGCCGATAAGAATACTGAAATCACATGATGATCAACGCCTGCAGCAGCAAGATCATGGATTGCCTTAATATTTTCTAGACGATACAAATGTGCTTTTAATTCCATAACAGTAGCCCTCGCTTGTTATTTTATATACCTACATTGGCATATATCATTAAGCAATAACCATGCACAAAATGTAAAAGTCTGGAAAAAAATGTAAATTGAGCGATGAAATGCAATTGCTTCTGTAGTTTTTATTTAAGAATAGAAAACTATGTTGTAATTTTGTCTAAACTATCAGCATATTGACTCAATTTGATTTGAAAATGACAGAGTTTAGCTCAATAAAATTGTTAAAACTCATACGGGGTCTTAAAGACAGGCGGTATCAGTTGGCGTATGATCAAGTCATTACGAGTCTTGCCAACAAGACCATCAAAAAGACATGACCAAAGATAAGGAATACTGATGAACATTGCGGCACAACCTCCTGTACAGGCAGATCAAACCATTTATTTAAAAGATTATCAAAAACCCGCTTTTCTGGTTGAGTCGATTCATTTGGACATTCAGGTCTATGATGATCACACCATTGTTGATTCAACATTGGTCATGAAACGTCAGGCAGCGGGTGAGCTGGTATTGTTGGGTCGTGATCTGGAGTTACAATCCATTCAAATGAATGGACAGTTGTTGAATGCCGATCAATATCAGCTGGACAGTGAGCAGTTGGTGATCACCGATGCACCAGATCAGGTCATTGTGCAAACCAAAGTGATTATTCATCCTGAATCAAATACCCAGCTTGAGGGCTTGTATAAGGCAGGTGACTTATTTGTCACCCAGAATGAGCCTGAGGGCTTCCGTAAAATTACATTCTATCCAGACCGTCCAGATGTGTTGGCGGAGTTTACCACCCGTGTTGAAGCGGATAAAAAATATCCAGTATTACTTGCAAATGGTAACTTATTGGAAACAGGTGAAGTGGGAGAGGGGCGCCATTTTGCCATCTGGCAAGACCCGACCAAGAAGCCAAGCTATTTATTTGCCTGTGTGATTGGTGATTTAGCGGTACTGAAAGATCGCTATACCACGTCTGAGGGACGTGATGTTGCTCTGGAAATTTATGCGATTGAAAAAGATATTCCAAAATGCCATATCGCGATGGAAGCACTAAAGCATTCAATGCGCTGGGACGAAGAACACTATGGTCGCCCGTATGATCTCGATAACTACATGATTGTGGCGGTGAGCCAGTTCAATATGGGTGCAATGGAGAATAAAGGTTTAAATATCTTTAATACGTCTTGTGTGCTTGCTGATGAGGAATACACCACTGATGCAGCCATTATGCGAGTGCAGTCGGTGATTGCCCATGAATATTTTCATAACTGGACAGGCAACCGTATTACCTGCCGTGACTGGTTCCAGTTGTGTCTAAAGGAAGGTTTGACAGTTTTCCGTGACCAGTCTTTCTCTGAGGATTTACAGTCGGCGGCAGTCCAACGTATTGATGATGTAGCGGTGTTGAAGTCACATCAATTCCCTGAAGATGCTGGCCCATTGTCGCATCCGCCACGCCCAGATCATTTTGTTGAAATTAATAACTTCTATACTGCAACGGTTTATGAAAAAGGTGCAGAAATTAACCGCATGATGGCGACTTTGCTGGGCAAGGAAAAATACCGTAAAGGAACAGATGAATATTTCCATCGTCATGATGGTCAGGCGGTGACGGTGGAAGACTGGGTTTCCGCCCTGAGTGCGGGTTCGGATGTGGATTTAACCAATTTCTTAACATGGTATAACCAGCCAGGTACACCAAAACTGGAAGTCAGAGGTGAATATGATGCGGTTGCACAGACCTATCGTTTAAGCTTCAAACAAAGCCTAAAAGCACATCCTAAATATCCAAATTTAAAAGCAGTGCCAATTCCTGTGGCCTTGGCTTTATTTAATGCCAATACAGGTGAGCAATATACTTTGCATAGCCCCGATCTCTTCGTCAATGATGTCAAGGATGGGATGTATTTATTTGATCAGGATGAAGCGAGTATTGAATTTACAGGCATAACTGAGCAACCTGTTGCTTCGTTATTACGTAATTTCTCTGCACCTGTGAATTTAGTCTTTGATTATTCCAATGATGATCTTGCATTTTTGATTCAGCATGAAACCAACGGTTTTAACCAATGGCAAGCCACACAAACCTTGCTGGAACGTATTCTTTTAGAAGACCATAAGGTCGATGCCTACATTCAGGCGATTAAAAATACCTTACCTGAATTGGTCAATAAAGATCCTTTGCTTGCCTCACGCCTGTTTGATGTGCCAAGCGAAAACTACTTGGGTAGCCGTATTGATCAGGATTATGAACCTGAGCTTATTCGTGAGAAACGTGAAGCAGTGTTGGATCGGTTGGCTCGTGAGTTGGGTTCATTCTGGAAAGACACCTATCTATCTTTAGACCCAGAGATGCAAAAAGAGTTTTCTTTGGCGATGGGTGTGCGGGCGCTTAAAAATATCATGCTAAATATGCTGGCACGTCAGGGCGATGAATCGGTATTTGATCTGGCTTATGCGCAGTATCAAAACACGGGCAATATGTCTGAACGTTTGGGGGCATTGCGTGTGCTGGTCTGGAATGATGCACCACAGACTCAAGATGTTTTGGATGACTTCTATAATCGTTTTAAGGATGAAGCCTTGTCGCTGGATCAGTGGTTTAGCATTCAAGCATCCAATCCGAATGCGACTAAAGAAACCATCAAATATTTGACCCAGCATGTAGATTATGATTTGGGAACACCGAATCGTATCCGTGCAGTGAGTGGTGGGCTTGCTGCAAATCCAGTGAATACGTGGAGCTTTGGTGTCGATCATTTTATTGAGCTTGGCGCTTATTTGGATGAGAAAAACCCAATTTTAGGTTCCCGTTTATTACAGGTACTTTCTCGCTGGTACACTTTGGCTGAGCCACAACGCAGTCAGGTACAGCAGGCATTGAAGGCGTTGCAACCGAAAGTGAAATCTAAGAATGTATCTGAAACCTTGAGCAGTATGCTAAACATTGAATAACACATTGTTTTCGTCAGAAAGGATGCTGTCTCAGCATCCTTTTTTACATGTTCTGGATTATCATTAGTTCACAGAAAGGATACTCATATTGTGGTGATACATGGCTTTGCGTCGCAAAACACCAGCGGATCGGTTGTTTTATGCCATTTTAGGATTGTCGTTGGCCCTTATTGCGGTCATCTATTGTGCGGTAAATCAGCCCAGTAGCCATTTACGCTTTGAAGTTAAAGAACGCCAGAAAATTTCGGTATTTGATGGGCAGCGATTGATATTACAGAATGTGGATTCAGTTGCGATTTCATCAGCAGGTGGGGAGAACCGAATACTACTCAATGCAAATGACTTTACTGAAGACCCCCATTTTGTTGCAACCTATCCTGAGATGCAGCAATTTTTTATCAAGCAGAGCCAAGTTCATCAACTGATGAGCCAGCATCAGCAGATATTTTTGCAGTCAGGCGATCATTCAAGCTCAACGCCATATCCTGTCAATATTCAGCCTAAACGAACGCTTCGGGATTTACCTTTTGAGTTCTGGTTTCAGCTTGCTGTCAGTTCGATTGGATTTTTGCTGGGCTGCTGGATTTGGGCATTGCGTCCCAATGAAATCGCCCCCCGTGTTTTTGCCTTACTCAATGCGGCCTATCCAGTATTTGCCTTTTCCGCAGCCATCTATAGCACCCGTGATCTGGCTTTAAATGCCGAATTATTTCGGGTACTGGTCGCAATCAATACGGGTGGTGCATTGCTATATGGCTGTGCATTAATCAGTCTATTCTTGGTGTACCCAAAGCAGTTGATCAGAACCCAATGGTTGTGGGCAATACCGATATTTTTCTCTGGTTGGTGGTTGCTCGATACCTTATTTCTATTACCTGAACCAAGCATGGGGGGAGACTTACCCGTTACCTTACAAATGCTGAGCGCAATTTTATGTATGGTTTGGCAATGGCGGGCAAACCGACATGATCCACGGGCAAAAGTGGCATTGCGCTGGTTTGCCTTATGGATTCTGGTCAGTAGCGGCGCATTTGTATTTTTGGTTCAGAGTACCCAGCTACTTGATATTCAGCTGAATATGTCACAAGCCTATTCGTTCGGTTTCTTCCTGTTTGTGACCATTGGTATTGCGATTGGCTTAAAACGCTATCAGTTATTTAGTCTGGACCGTTGGGCATTCGGAATTCTGTACTGGCTGGCAGGAGCGATTTTACTGGTGTTGCTGGATGCCTTTCTGGTGATGATGTTAAGCCCACTTATGTCACTCAGTCTGGCCATCCTGATTTGTGGTCTGGTTTGGTTGCCTGTCCGTGGCTGGCTACAGGCACGCCTGTTACAACGCAAAAAGTTATCCGACAGCGAACTGTTTGAACGAATCTTGCAGGTCAGCTTTGCGGTGAATGAGCAGGAACGCCAGTTACAGTGGAAAGCCTTGTTGAATGACCTGTTTCAGCCATTAAACCTTGAAATAAGTGAACACGAAAATAATAGCCAAATTGAAGATAATGGACTGGTGATGTATACCCCACAGGTGGCAGGACTGGCAGCGATGCGTCTCAGCTATCCGCAGCAAGGCCGCCGTTTGTTTAATGCCTATGACCAGCAACTGGTTCAGAATTTATTACCGTTTTTAGCTCAGGCAGTCGAGAGTCGGGTTGCCTATGACAATGGTGTGCGTGAGGAAAGACACCGTATCGCCCGAGATTTGCACGATGATCTGGGGGCGAAACTATTATCGGGTCTCTACCAGAAAGATGTGGATCAAGCCAAGCAGGCCATTCGTCAGGCGATTGCTGAAATGCGTACCATCGTCAATGGTCTGTTAGGTACAGGGGTTGAGTTAAATGTGATTTTGCAGGAGTTTGAATATGAGGTTGCGACTCGCCTGCAAAGTTGTGGGATAGAACTAAATTGGCAACAAAATCTTGGAGATGTACCCATCACCTTAAGTTATGCACAATACAGGCATTATATTTCTATGCTTCGGGAAATCATCAGTAATATAATGAAGTATGCCAATGCCCAGAGTGTAATCATTGAGATTAGCCTGCTTGATTCACAACTGGTTTCTGTCATTTGTGATGATGGTAATGGTTTTGATGGTGAAACTAATCAGTCTGAGGGGAATGGGCTTAAAAACCTGAGGGAACGTGCAACTGAACTTTCAGCAACCTTGCATTTCCAAAGTCTGCCAGAGGCAAAAGGTTCAAGGGTTGAGTTGATCTTCCCATTATAGCGACTTTGGCAAAAAGCAATGGATGGTCAATATATAAATGGGTATAAACATGATTCGAACGGCATTGATTTTAGAAGATATACTGGAAGTCAATGCATGGATCAAACAGATGTTGCTTGAAACCTTTGCAGGCATTCGTATCCAGCAGGTTTATAGTGTAAAGGAAGCAAAACAGTCATTATTGTCACAACATTATGATCTGGCCTTGATTGATCTTTCCTTGCCTGATGGAAAGGGAACAGAGGTGATTGACTGGCTGGCACAACATTCTGCCAATACCCTGAGTGTGGTGGTAACAATTTTTGAAGATGACCAATATCTGTTTGAGGCCATTTGTCATGGTGCAAAAGGGTACTTGCTGAAAGACCTTGAACCCACTATATTTCAGCAGCATTTGAAAAACCTGATTGCTGGAATCCATGCCTTTTCCCCAAGCATGACGCAGAAACTACTCAATTATGTCAAAACACATGAACAGCTTAACCAGCAAAAGCAACAGGCCATACAGTCGCTGACTTTAACCAATCGGGAAAAACAGGTGCTTGTTTATATTGCCAAGGGGCATCAGGTGGCTGAAATTGCCTACGAATTAAAATTATCTGGCCATACCATAAATGGCTATATCAAGACAATTTATCAGAAATTGCATATCTCCTCCCGTGCTGAAGCGGCACTGCTGGCACAGCAATATGGTTTAATTTGATACGTTTTGTTCTGCTAAGGCTTTCTTCTCTAACCATGTCACGACATCTTCATTTTTGACACGGTCATAAATATCTTCAACTGAAATGCTTAAACCAATTGAGTTCAGTGTAATGTGATCTCCCAAATAGTAGAAATGAGATTGCCAGTTTTGACTACGACATACTACTTCAATCTCGGCAATACCCTGTTCAATCAGGATATATTCCTGTAGGGTCGGAATCTGTAGATACTTTTCACGTTTGATCACACGGTCAATCTGGCGCGTGGATTTAGACAATACCTCAACAATAATGGTCGGTGTTTCTGTAAAAACACTGTCATCTGCTAAATCTGAACAATCAACCAGTACATCAGGATAGAAATAACAGCTATCTACTTTAACTTTCATATCTCCGCTATAAGGCTGGCAGGTTTTTCCCTTTAAGTGTTGGTGTAATGCAGAGGAAATGTTGAGGGTAATTCTGTTATGCGCCGCTTTTGCCCCAGCCATTGCATAGACTTCGCCATGAATATATTCATGTTTAATATCAGTTAGCAATTCGCCATCAAGATAATCCTGTTCACTGACTGAAAGTGGGTAGGCATGATGAGGTGACATGGCAATAACTCATAATGATATAAATACAGCCTATACCTTAGCGTGTATGAAGAAGTATCACAACTGATTGAATATTCACATTGTAAGCAAGTTTTTGAAGTCAAAATAGATTTTAGGCTATCCCCCCTGAACTGGGGATACGCAGAAAACCCTAAAAACGTTACTGTCATCACGAAAGGGATGAAATAACGAATGGGGTTCGTATGTTAAAAAAAAGTTTATTGAGTGCTTGTATTGCTGCCAGTGTTTTACTTACAGCATGTCATGATGACGATGATCAGCACAGTAATACATCACCAACACCGACCACAACCTACAGTAATTTAGCTGGAACAGCAGCTGTTGGGGCAGCGATTAAAAATGCCAGTGTCACAGCGAGTTGTAAAGATGGCACTGGGTTTAAAAATGAGGTTAAAACCAATGAACAGGGGGAATGGTCAGGCCAGGTGGATAGCACTAAACTACCTTGTGCATTGGAAGTGAAAGCATCAGATACCCAAACCTTGCATGGTTATGCTGCAAAAGCGGGTAATGTCAATATTACACCATTTACTGATCTTGCTCTGGCTTTGGCAAGCTCACAAACGCCAAGTGACTGGTTTAAAACCTATCAACCGATTTTAGAAACCACACTTAAAACTGCGGTAGATAATTTAACCAAGCAACTTAAAGCAGATGGTTATGTATTACCAGAAAACTTTGACCTATTAACAACTAAATTTGCAATTGATGATGCATTTGATAAGGCTCTGGATGCTTTTGCGGCATCATTGGCTGCCAATCAAGCTACGATTAAAGACTACGCTGCCCTGATTGAGAAAGTAAAAGCAGGAGATGTGGCAGCAGTTCCTGATTTCGTTCCTGTAACTCCTGCCCCAGTAACAGAAACCTGTGCCAGCAAGAAACTACCTGTAGGCAAACTCAGTGATTTGACGAGCTATAGCGGTGATTACAGTGATAAAGGTACAGTGGTCTTGAATCTGGATGCAGCGACAGGAAAAGTTATTGCAAAAGGCACAACTGCAACCATTGCAGAAGTTTGCGGTGCAAACGTTCAGCAAAATGGGACAAATTATTATGTGATTACGGATAAGGGGTATGTGACACTATTTAAAGACAATGCAGGTAAATATTCTGCGGAAAGTGCAGATTTTACAGGTTTTTATGGTGAAAAGACCACAGCCTCTCCACAACTTTGTGAATCAAATGGTGCGGATGATAAGCTTGGCTTTAAGAATGCCCCGAATGATTTCTGTAGCTTTAGTAAGGCAAGTTCAGTTGCAATTACATCACCTGATATTTATACATTTTTTAATGCTGATAAAAAAGAAAATGTAAAAATCACGGTTGAAAATTCAGTTGTGAAAAGTGTTGCTGTTGAAAATAATAGTTATGCTTGGGCATGTGGTGTGGGAACAAATCCTGCCTGTAATGGTGTAACCGTAAAAGATGGACAGATCAATTCAAAACCTGCAAAAAGCTTCTATTTTAATAATACTGTATTAAAAGCAGTCAGTGGGACAACGCAAGATCTAACAGTTAAAAATAATAGTCTGTTGATGCATTTAGATAACAGTCAGTCGACTACACCGACACCTGCTACAAGCTGTGCAAAGAGTACTAATCAATGGGGTTGTATCACCATTACTGGATTAGCTTCGCCATTGATATTCGAACATAACTCAGCTGTATGGGCGACACCAAGAGTTGGGCAGTTTAACGCATCTAATCAAACTGTAAATGTACAGTTCGCCCATAAAGCAAATCCACCACTAGAGGATGGTATAACGATTACCAAAGCTAATGCGACTGCTACTTATATCTCATTTGCACTAGGTTCAATAACTTGGTATCAATGTGGAACATATGCTTCGGAAACTTCTGTATGCCCTGGATTAAGTTTGGACACAGCAAACCGTACATTAACATTTAAAGATGTAAAACTTTCTCAACAAGCTGATCCAACGAAAATATTAACTGCCAATGGTATACTGAAATTTTAAAAATTCACTCTAATCTTAGCTGGGGCATCTATTGATGCCCTTTTTTATTTGACAATTAATATTGTCAAAAATAATATAAAAGCGATTTAAAAAAATGGATAGCTGAAATGGAAATAAAAACAATCACATTACCGACACGTCAAATTGAAGTTGAAGTGTATGCACCTGCATCAAGCTCCGAAAAAGCACCAGCCATATTACTGCTGCATGAGTTATTCGGCATTCTCGATGTTTACCGTGAAGATGCCCAAGACTTAGCGGATCGTGGCTATTTGGTTTACGTGCCTAATCTATTTAGTGGCGGTGCAGTCAAATATTGTATTCGTGCTATGGTGAGTAAGGCTGGGCGAATCAATGCTGCCGATAGCGATATGAATAAAGAAATTCATGTGTTACTTGATGCGTTAAAAGCTGATCCACGCTCAAATGGTCGTCTGGGCATGTTAGGTCAATGTTTAACGGGTGGTTATGTGATTCAAATGGCCAAGCGTGAGGACATGCTGGCACCTGTGGTTTATCATCATTCACTGGGAA